>Ga0181594_10000137_pt1 | contig 58844 bp, 51 predicted proteins | sample 071ome_18_FD_145603 | JGI IMG/M metagenome (GOLD analysis project Ga0181594, IMG submission 145603) | Coastal salt marsh microbial communities from the Groves Creek Marsh, Skidaway Island, Georgia - 071413BT metaG (spades assembly) | ecosystem: Environmental > Aquatic > Marine > Intertidal zone...
CCACAAAGACGGCTCGGTGCACGAACACGATGCTTGGGAACCGAAAGAGGGCCTCCAACGCAGCGGCTTCACGTTGCTCGCCAATATCTTGGTGGGCATCGCGTACGGCATTTTATTGGCCACCGCATTGACCCTCTATGGCCGGAATATTGGCTACACCGAGGGCGCTCTCTGGGGATTGGCCGGCTTCGCCAGTTTTTCTCTTTTACCCGGCCTGGGCCTGCCGCCCGAACTGCCTGCCGCCGCCGCGGCTGACTTATTCGACCGCCAAACCTGGTGGCTGGGCACGGCAGCGGCGAGTGTCTTTGGTATTGCCATGGTGGTCTTTGGCAAGAACCCAATTTGGAAAGCCATTGGCGCGGTGTTGCTGATCGCGCCTCATATCATCGGCGCGCCACATCCGCCGGCCGGCGCTGTGGGAAAGTCACCGCCGGAACTGGCCGCCCACTTTGTTTCCGCCACCATGACGGCGGCGGCCCTGATGTGGCTGGCCATCGGCTTGATGGCGGCCTACTTGCAGCAACGGCTTGGCTCGGCAGACGCTTCCGACTAATCCTTATCGGACACGCCGGCTTCGGCGAAGGTCGCCATGCCGGTATGACAGGCCACGGCGCATTTGAGAATATTGAGCGCCACCGCCGCGCCCGACGCCTCGCCCAAGCGCATATCGAGATTGATCAACGCAGCTTTGCCGAGCCGGTCCAACAACCGTTGATGTCCGGGCTCCGCCGAAACATGGCCGGCCACACAGTGATCCAACAGGGCTGGATCAAGCGCATGGAGCACCGCCGCCGCTGCGCCGCTCACGTATCCATCCAGAACAACCGGGGTCCGGGTCTGCCGGGCGGCGACAATGGCGCCGGCCATGGCCGCCAGCTCCCGCCCGCCAAATGTCTGCAAAACCGCCAACCCATCCTTCGAATCAATCCCATGTTTCGCAACGCTGTCGCCGACAACCCTGATCTTATTGTCGAGCGCACTACCTTCCACACCGGTACCGGGCCCGACCCAGTCCTCGGCCGTCCCGCCGAACAGCGCGTGGCAAATCGCCGCGGCGGACGTGGTGTTGCCGATACCCATTTCACCGACGCATAGCGCGTCACAGCCTTTGCCCACCGCGTCCGCGCCGGCATTCAGCGCGGCGAGCAAGCCGGCAGCGTCCAGGGCCGGCTCTTGCGAGAAATCCGCCGTCGGCGTTTCCAGGTCCAACGCGATCACGTCCAACTCGGCCCCGGCCACGCCACTAAGCTGATTGATCGCAGCCCCGCCGGCGGAAAAGTTGGCCACCATCTGCACGGTGACTTCCGCTGGAAACGCGGAGACGCCTTGGGCCGTCACCCCGTGATTCCCTGCAAACACAAGGACACGGCAGTTGTCCAATGCCGGCGGATGACTGCCCTGCCAGGCCGACAACCAGGCGGACAATTCCTCCAATTTTCCGAGCGAGCCCGCCGGTTTGGTCAGGTTCGGCTCCCGCTCAGCCGCGGCTGCCGTCGATTTCTCATCGACGCCGGGAAGGCCCGGGAGTGCGGACCCGAATTCGGAGAGAGATGAAAAACTGGTCATCAATTATACCTCGCCGGGGTTTCTTGTTCGTTTCACCATCCGGGCTGTAATATAGAGGGTAGAACAACCTGCAAAGCCAAAACTGGCGAGAGGGAACATGGCGGACAAACCCGATACACCAAGCGAAACGCCGGAGGAACAGGCGCGCAAACAAGACTGGATGGATGATCTCCAGATTTGTTTGGGCTTCTTGACGCGTATTCCGGTGCCCGGCGGCCCGGCGGTCAACAATCCCTCCCTTGCAGAGGCATCGCGCTTCTTTCCCGTTATCGGCATTCTGCTCGCCGCCATCTCGGTCTTTGTTCTGGTCGGCGCGCAAACTCTCGGCCTCCCCCATGCGGCGGCGATCTTGTTGGCGCTTTTATCGATCACCTTGATCTCCGGCGGACTGCATGAGGACGGTCTGGCGGATACGGCGGACGGTCTCGGCGGCGGCTACGACAAAGAACGTTCCTTGGAGATCATGTCCGACAGCCGGATCGGCAGCTTCGGCGTTCTGGCGCTGATCTTCTGTGTCGGGTTGAAGTGGGTCAGCCTGGGGAGCCTTCCGGAACACGGGGCGGCGCTGACCCTATTCGGGGCGATCGTCGCATCCCGCGGGTTGCTGCCGATTTTCATGCGATATGTGCCGCCGGCAAAAGAAGACGGGCTGTCAGCCGGCGCGGGACAGCCCTCGTTCGACCGGGTAGCAGTGTCGGCAGGCATCTCGTTGTTGGTGGTGTACTTTGTTTTCGGTTTTTGGCTGGGTCTTGTCGCTATCATCGCGACGATAGTTGTCACCGGCCTTTTTGCCTGGTGGGTCACGCGTAAGATCGGGGGCCAGACCGGTGACATTTTGGGCGCGGTCCAACAGATCAGCGAAGTTTGCTTTATCCTGGCGGCGGCTTCCGGCGGCGCGGCATGAGCGCTATGGTCCGCTGGTGGTGGATCCGGCATGCGCCGAGTGAAGGCGACCAGGGGATCGTCCACGGCCAAGATGACGTCGCGGCTGATCTGACCAACCAAGACGCGGTCGCCGCCACGGCGGCCAAACTCCCCCAGGATGCCGTTTGGCTGACCAGCACCATCCGCCGCGCCAAGGAAACGGCGCAGGCCCTGCAGCCAGGCGTCGAGACCACCGAGATCAAAGCCCTGGACGAACAGAATTACGGCATTTGGAATGGCCAGCGCTGGAACGACCTTAAAGGCGAAGACGCCGAGGCCTTCTGGAAGGACTTCGCCAACAACAAACCGCCCGAAGGCGAAAGCTATGTGGAACAATATGCCCGCGTCTCGAAAGCGATCCTGCAACTGAACCCCAAATATCCTGACCGGGATGTCATCGCCGTGGTCCATGCGGGCACCATCCGCTCCGCCATCGGGCTCGCCCTGGACCTGGCGCCGATGAAAGCGCTCTCGGTTCAGGTCGGCAACCTGTCCATCACCCGGATCAACGCTATTCCCATGGATGACGGGCTCAAATGGGCGGTCCAGTCGGTCAATCTCCTACCCGAATAAGCGCCCCTCTAAAGCTTTGCTACCTCCCCGCCGACCTGATATCGTCCTCGCGCCTTAGGGACAGGGAAGCCGGTGCGAGACCGGCGCTGCCCCCGCAACTGTAAGGGCCTTGGATCGTCCGCGCGGCGCCGCCGCAACCACTGACCAACGTTGGGAAGGTGAACGATCCGAAAGCCCAAGCCAGGAGACCTCCTCTCGGGCGCGCTTGAACGCAATAGAAACCTCGGAGGGAGGGGAACGTTCCATGGCGGCGACGCCAACCTTCAACGGCATAACATTGGTCCTAGGCGGGGCACGTTCCGGCAAGAGCGCCTTTGCTGAAAGCCTGTTCGCGTCTTGCGATGCCGCGACTTATATCGCCACCGCCGAAGCCCTGGATGACGAGATGACTGATCGCATCCAACAGCATCAATCCCGGCGCGGAGATGCCTGGACGACGGTGGAGGCGCCCCTCGATCTCGCCGGCGCAATGACGGATATTGGGTCGCCTGTACTGGTGGATTGCCTGACCATCTGGCTCTCCAATCTCATGCATCATGAAAAGGACATTGAGGCGGAAATCGACTCCCTACTGGCCGCCCTTTCCGCTATGAAACAGCCCATTGTTTTTGTGTCGAACGAGGTCGGCGGGGGCATCGTGCCGGAAAACAAACTGGCCCGGAATTTTCGCGACCTCGCCGGGATCATGAACCAAAAGTTCGCGGCAGCGGCCGACCAGGTGTTTCTGGTCACCGCTGGCCTGCCCCAACAATTGAAATAGGAAATACGCATGCCAGAACTCGGAAAAATTCCCGTCACCGTCGTCACCGGCTTTTTGGGCGCCGGCAAAACCAGCCTGATCCGCCACCTTCTGGAAAACCCGCGGGGCAAAAAGTTGGCGCTGATCATCAACGAGTTCGGCGATCTCGGCGTGGACGGCGATATTCTCAAAGGCTGCGGGGACGAGACCTGCAGCGAAGACGATGTGATGGAACTGACCAATGGTTGCCTCTGCTGTACGGTCGCGGACGATTTCATTCCGACCCTGGAAACGCTTCTCGACCGGGAAGACCGGCCCGACCATATCGTGATTGAGACATCGGGCCTCGCGCTGCCAAAGCCATTGGTCCAGGCCTTCCAATGGCCGGAGGTTCGCTCTCGCACCACCGTGGACGGGGTGGTTGTGGTTGTCGACGGTCCTGCCGTAAAAGCCGGGCTGTTTGCGGATGATCCGGACCTGGTCCAGGCGCAACGGGATGCCGATGACTCTCTCGACCATGAAAGCCCGCTGGAAGAACTCTTCGAAGATCAACTGGCCTGCGCCGATCTGGTCGTGATCAGCAAATCGGACCTGATGACCGGCGAGGAACGCCAGGGTGTCATGGACACCGTGCGCCAGGAGACCCGGCCCTCGGTCAAGATGCTGAGCGCTGCGCACGGCAAAATCGATTCCGCGCTTTTGTTGGGTATGCGCGCGGCGGTCGAAGATGATCTGGACGACCGTAGATCTCATCATGACGGACTGGACGGCGAACACGACCACGACGATTTTGACAGTATCGTGGTCGCCCTGGACCAAGTCGAAGACCAAGACGTCATCAAACAACGGGTCACCAATACTTTGGCGCAGGACGGCGTGTTGCGGGTCAAAGGCGTAATGGACGTGGCCGGCAAGCCCGCTCGCCTCGTGGTTCAAGGCGTCGGCCCCCGTGTAGATTGTTACTTCGACCGGACCTGGAACGATGGTGAAACGCGGCAAAGCCGGCTGGTCGTCATCGGCCTGCACGATTTTGACCGGGCGGCAGCCGAGGCCGCGTTGAAGCCCCCGGTCTGATGCACCTTCTTGTCACCCAGCCCGGCCAGATCAACGACGGCAGCGAAGCCGTCGATCTCGGCCAATCGCCTGGGGACATTGTTTTCCTCTCAGCGGCGGCCAGCGATCTGACGCTTCTGGCGGAAACCTATGGGTCTTTGAAGGGGGAGTTGCCGAGCCTCCGTCTCGCAAACCTAATGCAACTCAGCCACAACATGTCGGTTGATGTGTATGTGGAAAACACACTGGCGTCGGCGAAGCTGATTATCGTGCGGCTGCTGGGCGGCGCCGGCTATTGGCCTTATGGACTGGAAAGGATCGGCGCGCTTTGCCGAGAGAACGGCATCAGCCTCGCGGTCATCCCCGGTGACGATCACCCCGACCCGGAACTTCAATCCTATTCCACCCTCCCCTCCGACGCCTGCCACCGCATATGGCAGTACTGTGCTCATGGGGGTGGAGGTAATGCGAAAAACTTGTTGATATATTGCTCGTCGCTCTTGGGGAACGAGACCACCTGGCTGGAACCGGCGCCCCTGGTCCGGGCCGGGCTCTATTGGCCCAACGCCTCCCTGCCCGCCTTGGAAGACGTTCAAGAGTATTGGGAAGCGGATGCGCCGGTGGGCGCCATCGTGTTTTACCGAGCGCTCGTGCAGGCAGGCGATCTTGCCCCGGTGAACGCGCTGATCAAGGCGCTTCGGGGCCACGGGATCAATCCGCTGCCCCTGTTCGTCGGCAGTCTAAAAGACGCCGCCTGTGCGGAGATCGTCAAATCCTATCTGGCGGACACCGAGGTCAACATCGTTCTCAATCTGACCGGTTTCGCGGTTTCCACACCGGGGGCGGAAACCAGTGAAACGCCTTTCACCGAGGCTGATTGCCCGGTGCTGCAGGTGATCCTGTCCGGTGGCGATGAAGACGGCTGGCGGGAAACGGCCTGTGGCCTTGCCCCCCGCGATCTGGCCATGAGCGTGGCGCTCCCGGAAGTGGATGGCCGGATTATCACCCGCGCCATCTCGTTTAAGAAGGCGGACGGGTTTGACGAGCGGACGGAAGTCGCTTTGGTCCGCCACGAACCGGTCCCGGATCGCGTCGATTTCACCGCGCGCCTCGCCGCCAACTGGTGCCGGCTTCGCCAAACGCAAGAAGCAAAGCGGCGGGTGGCGATCGTGCTTGCCAACTATCCCAACCGGGACGGACGGTTGTGCAATGGGGTCGGCTTGGATACGCCGGCCGGTGTGGCGGCGGCCATCCGCCGGTTAAAAGCGGACGGCTATAAAGCCGGCCACGCGCCTGAAGATGGCGCAGCCCTGATGGATATCCTGCTCGAAGGCCCCACCAACGCGCCGGGTGACAGGGAGGGCGGCGAGCGTATTTCACTCGAAGACTATCGCCGGTTCTTTGACAGCCTGCCCCACGAGGTGCACGGCGAAGTGCGAGAACGCTGGGGCGCGCCGGAAGCCGATCCGTTTTTCGTGGACGGGGCGTTCGTGTTACCGGCCCACCGGTTCGGCAATCTGGCCGTGGCGATCCAGCCGGCCCGGGGCTACAACATCGATCCGGTGGAAAGCTATCACGACCCGGACCTGGTCCCGCCACATGGTTATCTGGCGTTCTACGCCTGGCTACGAACATCTTTCGGCGCGCATGCCGTCATCCATTTCGGCAAACACGGCAATCTGGAATGGCTGCCGGGCAAGGCCCTGGCGCTCAGTGAAGACTGTTTTCCGGAAGCGGCCCTCGGCCCCTTGCCCCACCTCTATCCGTTTATCGTCAACGACCCCGGCGAAGGCACCCAGGCCAAGCGCCGCACCCAGGCGGTCATCATCGATCACCTGACCCCGCCTTTGACCCGCGCAGAGAGCTATGGCCCCTTGCGCGATCTGGAACAGTTGGTCGACGAATACTACCTGGCCGCCGGCATGGACCCGCGCCGTCTCAAACTTCTCTCGGAACAGATTCTCGATCTGGGCAAGCGGATCGGGCTGGACCGGGACGCCGGCATCATAGAGGGTGATACGGAAACGGACTCGCTGGCCAAAATCGACAATTATCTCTGCGAACTAAAGGAAATGCAGATCAGGGACGGGCTGCACGTGTTCGGTCAGTCGCCCGACGGCCGGCTGCTTACCGACCTTCTCATCGCGCTGACCCGCCTGCCCCGTGGCGACGGCAAGGACGCCAACGCCTCGCTCATCCGGGCGTTAGCGGCGGACCTGGGCTTAAACGAGTTCGATCCGCTGGACTGCGAGATGGGCGCGCCCTGGACCGGGCCAACACCTGCCGCTTTGGCAGGCGGCTCCCCCTGGCGCACCAACGGTGACACGGTGGAACGGCTGGAACTACTGGCCCAAGGTTTGGTAAGCGGCGAGACACCGGCTGACCCAGCCTGGAACCAAACAGGCGCTGTTCTCACCTACATCGACGCGCAACTCCGCCCCTTGGTCACCCGTTGCGGCGAACAAGAACTGTCTGGCCTCGCCGCCGGGCTCGCGGGCAAGTTCGTGCCGCCGGGCGCTAGCGGTGCACCGACCCGGGGCCGACTGGACACACTGCCAACGGGACGCAATTTCTATTCTGTTGATTGCCGGGCGATCCCGACACCGGCCGCCTGGTCCCTGGGCTGGAAGTCCGCCACGTTGCTGATCGAGCGTTATTTCCAGGATCACGGGGAATACCCGCGCCGCCTCGCCGTCAGCGCCTGGGGCACAGCCAACATGCGGACCGGCGGCGATGATATCGCCCAGGCGCTGGCGCTGATGGGCGTGAAACCGGTGTGGGATCAGCAATCCCAGCGGGTCACCGGCTTCGAGGTTATTCCGGCGGATGTCCTTGGCCGGCCCCGGGTCGATGTGATGTTCCGTATCTCCGGCTTCTTCCGGGATGCGTTCCCGGCGCAGGTGGACCTACTCGACAGCGCCGCCCGCGCCGTGGCCGCCTTGGATGAAAGCGACACGACCAATCCCATGGCGGCGCAGTTCCGCGCCGACCAGGCCAAGCTGACCAAAGGCGGACTGGAGGCGGAAGACGCCGCGCGCAAGGCGGGGCATCGGGTGTTCGGCTCCAAACCGGGCGCCTACGGCGCAGGCCTGCAGGCGCTGATTGACGAGAACGGCTGGGACGGCGACGAGGACCTGGCCAAGGCCTATGTGGCCTGGGGCGGCTACGCCTATGGCGGCGGGGTCGAGGGCGCTGCCGAACATGGGCTGTTCGAAACCCGGTTGAAGGCTGTCGAAGTGGTCATCCACAACCAGGACAACCGGGAACATGATCTGTTGGACAGTGACGACTATTACCAATTTGAAGGCGGGATCACCGCCGCAATCCGGCACCTTTCGGGCAGTCAGCCCGCCGTCTATCACAACGATCACAGCCGGCCTGAATCGCCCAAGGTGCGAACGCTGGAAGACGAGATCGGCCGGGTGGTCCGCGCCCGCGCCGCCAATCCCAAATGGATCGATGGCGTCATGCGCCACGGCTATAAGGGCGCCTTCGAAATCGCCGCCACGGTGGATTATCTCTACGCCTTTGCCGCCACCGCCAGAGTGGTGCAGGATCACCACTTCGAACAATTGTTCGACGCCTATTTGGACGATGACCGGGTGCGGGATTTCATCGAGGAACACAATCCGGACGCGCTCCGGGAAATCGCCGAGACATTTGAGCGGGCCATCGAGCGGGGCTTCTGGCATCCGCGCGCCAATTCGGCCGGGCAATTGCTGGCCCGGCTCAGACAGGGAGAAGCGGCATGAGCACATCAGACGACAATCTGACCGAAGAGGAAATTAACGCGCGCGCCAACGAGAAGCGCCGCAAGCACAAGGAAGCCAAGGACCGCATCCTCGCCAAGAAGGTCAACGAAGGCGGTTTGCTTGCCGTTCACACCGGCAAGGGCAAGGGTAAGACCACCGCCGCCATGGGCATGGTCGCCCGCTGCATCGGCCACGGCATGAAAGTCGGCATCGTGCAGTTCGTCAAAGGCAAGTGGGAGACCGGCGAACGGGTCGTGCTGGAAGCCTTCCCCGATCAGGTCAGGATCACCGCCATGGGCGAGGGCTTCACCTGGGAAACCCAGGACCGCGCGCGCGATATCGAGGCCGCCAACGCCGCCTGGGCGCGGGCCAAGGAAATGATCCTGGATCCGGCAAACGACATGGTGCTGCTGGATGAGATCAACATTGTGCTTCGCAATGACTATTTGGATATCAACGAGGTGGTGGCGTTTCTGAAAGACAAACCGGCGAATGTTCATGTCATCTGCACCGGCCGTAACGCCAAGCCGGAACTGATCGAGATCGCCGACTTGGTCACCGAGATGACCGAAATAAAACACCACTTCCGCGCCGACTTTAAGGCCCAGGCGGGAATCGAGTTTTAGCCGGTCCGAGCGCGACCATGTCCGCCAAAGCCATCATGCTGCAAGGCACCGGCTCGGACGTCGGCAAGTCGCTGTTGGCCGCCGGGTTGTGCCGGGCGTTTGTGAAACGGGGGCTCACCGTCCGGCCGTTCAAGTCCCAGAACATGTCCAACAATGCCGCCGTGACGCCGGACGGCGGAGAGATCGGCCGGGCGCAGGCGTTGCAGGCCCGCGCCTGCGGTGTCGCGCCGAGCGTCCACATGAACCCTGTGCTGCTGAAACCCCAATCGGAGGTGGGCGCGCAGCTTGTGGTCCACGGCAAGGTGCGGGGCAATTACAACGCCCGCGCTTTTCAGCCGGTGAAGAAGGACCTGATGGCTGACGTGCTGGCCAGCTTCGAGATCATGAAAGCAGACGCCGACATTGTTGTGGTCGAGGGCGCCGGCAGCGCGGCGGAAGTGAATTTGCGCGAGAACGACATCGCGAATATGGGGTTCGCCATTGCCGCGCAGGTCCCTGTGATCCTGGTGGCCGACATCGACCGGGGCGGGGTGATCGCCAGCCTGGTGGGCACATACGCGCTACTGCCCGATAACGAACGGGCGCTGCTGAAAGGCTATATCATCAATAAGTTCCGGGGCGATGTGTCCCTGTTCGATGACGGGCTGACAGCGATCACGGACAAGACCGGTCTCGCCTCCTTCGGCATCCTGCCCCATCTGGCGGCAGCGGCGCGCCTGCCCCAGGAAGACGCCATGTCGCTGGAGAATCGGGAGCGGCTGGCCGGCGATGGGCCGACCAAAATCGCCGTGCCCCGCCTCGCCCATATCGCCAACTTCGACGATTTTGATCCGTTAATCGCGGAAGCCGACGTTGCCCTCGACATCATTCCGCCGGGCGAGGCGTTGCCCGGTGATGCTGATCTGGTCATTCTTCCCGGCTCCAAAACCACCATTGCGGACTTGGAGGAGTTCCGCCGGCAGGGCTGGGACATTGACCTGGCCGCGCATATCCGGCGAGGCGGTACGGTGCTGGGCATTTGCGCCGGCTATCAGATGCTGGGCAAAACGATCAGCGATCCGGACGGGGTGGAAGGCAGTGCCGGCGAGATCAAGGGGCTTGGCCATCTCTCCCACGACACGATGCTGGTCGGCGACAAGACCCTGACAGAGGTTTCTGGGGAAGCCTGTGATGGATTGGGGCCGGTCCAAGGCTATGAAATGCATATCGGCAAATCATCCTCCGCGACGGAAGCGCCCTTCCTGAGATTGGGCGGCGTTCCTCACGGCGCCCTCTCCCCAGACGGCCGGATCATGGGCTGCTATGTGCACGGGTTATTCTCCAGCGATGCCTTCCGCCATAATTTCCTCAACCGGCTGAAGACCCGTGCGGCGTCCGGCGTTGCCTATGAAGCGCAGGTGGAGACGGCGTTGGATGAACTGGCCGACGCGATTGAGGAACACCTGGCTGTTGAGGGGATGCTGGGGGTTTCCTCTCTTTTTTGACGTCATCCACGGGCTTGACCCGTGGATCCATATTGGAACCCCGATTTGCTCCCCAGTCTCAGCACTCTCCCAGCCCCCTCCCTGCGTCACCCCCGAGTTGGCGAAGCCAAGTCTCGGGGGACCATGAGACACAGCGACCTGAGCAGAAACGCCGAATGGACCCCCGACAACTGCTTCGCAGGTCGGGGGCGACGCTTCTAGGGGGTGGGTGACTAGGATGCAGCCATCAGCCCCACCAGCAAAACAAACATCAACAGGCACGCATTTACATAGACACGGAGTCCCGCGCGGATGTCGGCGGGGGTTGCATCTTCTCTCCCCTCGCCCAGCCAGGGCTCGTCCACTGCGTGCCCGTCGTAGATCCTTGGGCCTGACAGCTGAACATCCAGCGCGCCGGCCATCGCCGCTTCGGGCACGCCAGCGTTGGGGGACCTGTGCTTGCGACCGTCCCGCCACAAGGTCTTGAAACTATCCGCCGCGCCGCCTGGCCGGTGAACCAGCGCGGCCAGGACAATCAACAGCCCGGCGAGCCGCGACGGAATGAGATTGGCGAAGTCATCCAGCTTCGCCGCCGCCCAACCAAAGTCCCCGTGTTTCTGATTGAGATGCCCGATCATGCTGTCCGCCGTGTTGAGCGACTTGTAGATCAGCAAGCCGGGCAACCCGAATAACAGAGCCCAGAACACCGGCGCGACTACGCCATCGGAGAAATTCTCGGCCAATGTTTCCAATGAGGCCCGCGACACACCGGCCCCGTCCAAACTATCTGTTTGGCGGCCAACGATTTTACCCACGGCGGCGCGCCCGGCCTCCAGACCGTCCGCCTCCAGCGCCGACGCCACGTCACCCACATGCTGATAGAGACTCTTCTGCGCCAAAAGGGTCGACATAACGACGCCCAGAACCACCCAACCATACGGCACGCCATCCAACCAGCGGGTGAGGTATACGGCGACCGCCCCCCAAAAAATCGACAGGGCGATGATCGCAAACAACCCCAACAACCGGCGGAGCCAGTGCGCCAACGCTGGCCGGTTCAGCGTATCGTCCATCAGACCGACCAAGCGACCCATGATCACCGCCGGATGCGGGACGATCCGATAGAACGCGGGCGGGTCGCCGATCACCGCATCAACGGCCAGTGCAACCAGCAAAATTGGTAGAATATTGTCGAGCAGCATCCGGCAGTCCTATCAGCGGGGGCAATCCTGGTCAAATATCTGATTTTCAATGCATTTTAGCATGAATTTGGGCGTTCCGGGGCTTTAGGAAACGGCGGTGATCCTTTATGATCCCTTCAAATTCCAACGATAATACTCATATCAATACCAGGACGGAAAAATGGGCAAAATCGGCGTGATGGTGTGCGGCCACGGGAGCCGCGATGAAGCTGCTGTGACGGAGTTCGCTTCCCTGCAGCAATCGCTCGCCAAACGCTTTCCGGAATACGATGTGGAATACGGATTTCTCGAATTCGCCACGCCGATCATCCGCGACGGATTGGACCGGCTGAGTGAGAAAGGCGTCACCCATGTCCTCGCGGTACCGGGCATGCTGTTCTCCGCCGGGCATGTGAAGAACGACATCGCCTCGGTCCTCAACCAGTACCAGGCCAATCATCCGGATCCCGCATTCAAGATCGAATACGCCCGGCCCTTGGATATCGACTCAAAGATGCTCTACGCGGCCGAAGCCCGGGTGAAAGAGGCCTTGGATGCCGCCGGCAACGATGTGCCGATGGAGGAAACGCTGCTGATGGTGGTCGGGCGCGGCACCTCTGATCCGGACGCCAACAGCAATATCAGCAAAGTCTGCCGCATGCTGTGGGAAGGGATGAGCTTTGGCTGGGCGGAGGTGTGCTATTCCGGGGTCACCTTCCCCTTGGTGGCGCCGGGGTTGGAACACGCGGCCAAGCTTGGCTACAAGCGGATCATCGTTTTTCCCTATTTCCTGTTCACCGGCGTGCTGGTCCGTCGCATCTACGACATCACCGATCAGATCGCGGAAAGGTTCCCCGAGATTGAATTCGTCAAGGCGGGCTACCTGAACGACCACCCGAAGGTCATCGACACGTTCGAGGAGCGGGTGCGGGGTATCCTGAGCGGCGACAACAATATGAACTGCCAGCTCTGCAAATATCGGGAACAAGTGGTCGGCTTCGAGGCGCACAAGGGCCTGCCGCAGATGAGCCATCATCACCATGTGGAAGGCATCGGCACCGGCGACGCCCATGCGCATGACCACTCTCACGACCATGACCATTCACACGATCATGCTCATGACCACGATCATGACCATCATCATGCCCCCCACCCTCACCCGGAACATCCCCACGGACCGGGCAAGCGTAATCCGGAAGCAGCGGAATAACCGGCGAAGGAATGGGATTGGTGGGCTATCTCAAAAATCCGGACGAGATCTATCGGGAAAGCTTCTCGGCGATCCGGCGGGAAACTGATCTCACCCGCCTGCCCGAAGACCTGCACCCGATCGCGATCCGGCTGGTGCACACCTGCGGCATGCCCGATCTGGTCGATGATCTCGCCTGGCATGGCGATGTATTAAGTGCAGCCCGAACCGCTTTGCAGAACGGTCGGCCCGTCATCGTCGACGCTACCATGGTCGCCGCCGGGATCATGTCCGCCCGCCTACCCCAGGACAATCGGGTGATATGTACGTTGAATGACGAGCGCACACCGGGACTGGCCCAGGACTTGGACACCACTCGCTCGGCCGCTGCCGTGGACCTATGGACCGCCGATCTGGATGGCGCGATCATCGCCATCGGCAATGCGCCGACGGCCCTGTTTCGGCTGCTGGAAGTGCTTAACGAACCAGATACGCCAAAACCCGAGACCATCCTTGCCTTCCCGGTCGGCTTTGTCGGCGCGGCGGAATCCAAGCAGGCATTGATCGATGCGGATTTGGGCATTCCCTTTGTCACGGTCAGCGGCCGTCGGGGCGGCAGCGCCCTGGCGGCGGCGGCGGTGAATGCGTGCCTGCTTCCCGACAGCAGCCTGGGCATCGGATCATGACCCCCTGGCTCACCGTGGTCGGCATCGGCGAGGACGGGATCGACGGGCTCAGCGCCATCGCCCGGGCCGCCCTGGACGACGCGGAAATCTTGGTTGGCGGCGAACGCCACCTGGCCATGATCGCGGACGACGACCGCCCGCGCATCACCTGGGGCCGGCCACTTTCTTCCACGATCGAACAAATTCAGGACCAGCGGGGCCATGCGGTGACCGTGCTCGCGACCGGTGATCCCATGTGGTACGGAATCGGCGCGACCCTTTGCCGCAATATTGAGCCGGCGGAACTCCGCATCATCCCCGCCCCCTCCGCTTTTTCCCTGGCTGCCGGGCGATTGGGATGGCCCCTGGCCGACGCCGAATGTCTCACCATCCACGGCCGCGCCATAGAAAGGGTGCGCTATTTCCTGGCCCCGGACGCCAAGCTAATCATCCTCTCCAACAACGGCAATTCACCCGCGGATATCTGCAAGATTCTTTGCGACACTGGTTATGAAGACAGCCGGGTAAATGTACTGACCCATATGTCCGGTCCGCTGGAAGAAATCATCACCGCATCGGCGAAGGATTGGGACAATTTTGACGTGGCAGACCTGAATACCATTGCCGTGCAATGCATTGCCGGACCGGAAACCAAACTGTTTTCACATACGCCTGGTCTGCCCGATGAAGCGTTTCATCATGACGGCCAGTTGACCAAACGGGAAATCCGCTCGGCGACGTTGGCGGCGTTGTCGCCCTTGCCCGGTCAGCTATTATGGGACGTGGGCGCGGGGTGCGGCTCCATCGCCATCGAATGGATGCGTTCTTCACCCCGGGTCCGCGCCATTGCGCTGGAACGAAACGAAGAACGCCTGGCCATGATCCGGGACAACGCACTGACGCTTGGCGTGCCGGACCTGGAAGTCGTCGAGGGAAGCGCGCCAGATGCCCTAAACGACTTCGACCCGCCGGATGCAATCTTTATCGGCGGCGGGCTCTCCGCTGAGGGCTTGATCGAAACCTGTTGGTCGGCGCTGAAACCGGGCGGGCGTCTGGTCGCGAACAGTGTGACCCTCGAAGGCGAGCAGAAACTGATCAAGTGGGTGGAAAAGAACGGTGGCGAGCTGGTGCGGTTCGAAATTTCCCGCAGCAAAAAAGTCGGCAAGTTCACAGGGTGGGAGCCCATGAAACCGGTCACCCAACTTCGGGCCACCAAGGATGACTGAAGATCACCAAGAGGTCATCTGGGGCCTGGGCGTCGGCCCCGGCGACCCGGAACTTATCACCCTGAAGGCGCACCGGATTTTGCAGGGCTCGGACGTCGTCGCCTATCCAGCGCCTGCCGGCGGTGAAAGTCTGGTCCGGTCCATCGCCAAACCTCACTTGCCCACAGGCGCCGAGGAATATGTGATCTCCACGCCCATGGAGGTGCAGCGCCACCCCGCACAGCACGTCTACGATCAAGCGGCGGCGGATATTCTCGCCAAGGCGCGGGAGGGAAAGAAAATTTCGATCCTGTGCGAGGGCGATCCGTTTTTCTACGGTTCTTTCATGTACTTGTTTTCCCGCCTGTCGGAAGACTGGCCCGTGGGCGTGGTGCCCGGTGTCAGTTCTCTGGCCGCCTGCTCTGCCGAACTCGGCCTGCCACTGGCGGCGCGCAATGACGTGGTCTCTGTCATTCCTGGCACGTTGGAAGCAACCGATTTACGTAACCGGCTGCTGGCAACGGATGTAGCCGCCATTATCAAGGTTGGCCGGCACCTGGAAAAGGTTCGAGGCATCCTGGCCGACTTGGGTTTGCTGACGGACGCCCGTTACATAGAACGCGCCACCATGGACAATCAGCGGATCGAACCGCTGGCTGACCTGAAAGATGAGACCGCGCCCTATTTCTCCATGATCATCGTCCGCCGGGACGGCGACGCGGTGGACCTATGACGCCGCCGGTTTTTGTCGCATTGAACGACAGCGGGGCAGCCCTGTCCCGCCGGCTGATGTCAGATATCGCCGGCGCGGAACTACACGGCTATGCGCCCAGGGTCAGCGACAGCGATGTCCCGTTCGAGCGGGTGCAGGATCATCTGCGGGCGATTTTTTCCGATGGACGCCCTATGGTCGCCATCATGTCCACCGGGATTGTCGTCCGGGCTATTGGAGCCTTGGCTATGGACAAACGCCGGGAAGCGCCGGTGATCTGCATGAACGATACCGGCAGCTCGGTGGTGCCGTTACTGGGCGGTCATTCCGGCGGCAACCGGCTGGCGGCGCAGTTGGCATCGAAGCTTGGCGTTGCGGCGGCAATCACCACGGGCGGCGATTCTCGGTTTGGCCTCGCGCTCGACGATCCGCCGCCGGGCTGGCGGTGCAGCAACGTTGATGCAGCCAAGCCGGTGATGGCGGCTTTGCTCGCGGACGAGCCGGTGAAACTGATCAACGACAGCAGCATTGACGAGGCGTGGCTGGATGGCTTGGACGGGACATTCGACGATGGCGGATCGCTGAGTATTGTCATCAGCGAGCAGGCCGCCACCGATCCGGAACAGTTTACGCTGCATCCGCAAACTCACGTGGCCGGTGTTGGTTGCGAACGAGGCGTGGGGTCGGAAGAGGTTATCTCTTTGATCACCGAGAGTCTGGCGTCAAAGAACATCGCGCCTCAGTCCCTGGCGGCGCTCGCCACCATCGACATCAAGGAAGACGAAACGGCGCTACGCCAAGCGGCGGCACATTTCGGCGTGCCTCTCCGCTTGTTCACGGCAGCGGAACTGGAAGCGGAAACACCTCGTGTAACCGAGCCCAGCGACTATGTGTTCGAGACCGTGGGCTGTCACAGCGTGTCGGAAGCCGCGGCCCTCGCAAGCGCCGGACCGGATAGCGGCTTGGCTGTGCCGAAGATGAAAAGCGCGCGGGCCACCTGCGCCATCGCCCGGTCGCCGCAAATTATCGATCCAAGTTCGACCGGCCGTGCCGCCGGACACCTGTCTATCGTCGGCATCGGTCCTGGCCGGGCGGACTGGCGCGCGCCGGAAGCCACCTCGGCCATTGCCTGTGCAACGGACTTGGTCGGCTACAGGCTCTATCTTGATCTGCTCGGCGGGCTCACAGAGGGAAAAATTCGCCACGACTATGACCTGGGCGAAGAAACCGACCGGGTCGCCCATGCGCTCAATCTGGCTGCTGTGGGCAAACAGGTGGCGCTGGTGTCCAGCGGTGACGCCGGTATATACGCCATGGCCAGCCTGGCGTTCGAGCTTATCGACCAAGGCGAGAACGACGCCTGGAAACGCCTGGCCGTTGAGGTCGTTCCCGGCATTTCAGCGCTACAGGCGGGGGCGGCGCGTTCCGGCGCCCCCCTGGGACATGATTTCTGTGCGATCTCACTTTCCGATTTGATGACCCCGTGGGAGGTGATCGAAAACCGGCTCGCCAAGGCGGGCGAAGGGGATTTCGTCATTGCACTCTATAACCCGGTGTCCAAACGCCGGCGGGATCAATTCGGCATCGCCAAAGACATCCTGCTGAAAAGCCGGCCGGGCGAGGCGCCGGTGCTACTGGCCCGCAATCTGGGCCGGGAAGATGAGGCGCTGACATTGACCACTTTGAACGATGTCCATGCCGATATTATCGATATGTTAACCGTGGTGATTATCGGCAGCTCGGAGACCAGAGTGATTGACCGGGCGGATGGATCGTTCCATCTCTATACGCCCAGGGGATACGGAGACAAAAAGAAATGACCGTCCATTTCATCGGCGCCGGGCCGGGCGCACCCGACCTGATCACGGTCCGGGGCCTGAACCTGATCAAGGCCTGCCAGGTGTGTCTCTATGCCGGCTCGCTTGTCCCGGCGGAGGTTGTCGCCGCCGCACCAGCGGATGCAGAGGTCATCGACACCGCGTCGATGCACCTGGATCAGATCATCGACAAGATGAAGGAAGCTGACGCGGCGGGCCACGATGTGGCGCGGGTGCATTCCGGCGATCCGTCCCTCTATGGGGCCATTGCCGAACAAATGCGCCGGCTCGACGCGCTCGGCATCGACTATGATATCACCCCCGGCGTACCGGCCTTTGCCGCGGCGGCGGCCACCATCGGCAAGGAACTGACGCTGCCGGAAATCTCTCAAACCGTGATTGTCACCCGCACCGACGGCAAGGCGTCCCCCATGCCGGAGGGCGAAGACCTGGCAACATTGGGCGCCAGCCGGGCCACCCTGGCCATTCATCTATCAGTGCGCAATCTGGCCAAGGTTGTTCGGGAACTGACGCCGTTCTACGGCGACGATTGCCCGGTGATTGTGATTTACCGGGCGAGCTGGCCGGACGAACAGGTGATCACCGGCACGCTGGAGGACATCCGGTCAAAAGTGCGGGAAGAGAAAATCACCCGCACCGCGCTTATTCTGGTGGGCGAGGTGTTCCGATCCGAAGATTTCTCGGAAAGCCGGCTCTATGCGGAAAGCCACCGGCATATCCTGAGACCACGCTAGTTTAAGTCTCTGATCCAGGCCAGGGCGTCCGCCTGCCGGCCAATGACTTCGCCCGCCGGCAATGCCGGCCGGTCGATCATGATCACCCGCACGCCCAACTCCCTCGCCGCGATTAGTTTAGCGGACGCGCCGTCGCCACCACTGTTCTTGGAGACCAAGACACCCACCCTATGCTTGGCCATTAACTCCCGCTCCCCATCGACGGTATACGGGCCCCGGTCGACGATGACCTCCGCCTCCGGCAACGGCGCACTCGCCTTGGGTGCATGAATATAGCGAACCAGGAAAGGCGCCCCGTCAGCTTGCTCAAAGGCCGCCAGTTCCTTCACACCAATGGTGAGAAACACCCGTTTCTCCTCGCCGGCCAGCGCCGTCACCGCCGCCGGGACATCCGCCACGGCTTCCCACTTCTCCCCGATTTGCGGCGTCCAGGGCGGGCGGAGGAATTTCAGGCGCGGTAAGTTTACCGCCGCACACGCCTCCGCCGCGTTTTGAGCGATCTGTGCCGCATAAGGGTGCGTGGCGTCGATGACGGCATCAAACGTCTCGGCTTTTAGATACTCTTGCAGCCCCGACGCGCCGCCGAAACCTCCCTGCCGCACACCGCAGTTGGGCAGATTCGGGTTTTGGGTGACACCGGCCAGGGAATAGATCACCTGCACGCCCGGCAACCCGGCAGCCGCCTCCGCCAGATCGACCGCGTCCTTGGTGCCTCCCAGGATCAACAGCTTCATGAGCCATCTCCAAAGGGTGCGTGACCGACTTGATTGCCCTGTCGGTCATAGATCAGGATTTCAACATCGCCCGCGCCCCGAAGCTGATCCAGCGACACGGCCCGCGCCTTCGCCGCCACGGCGTCGCCCAGGTTTACCCCTGCCGCCTGCGCCAGTTCCAGGATCTGCCCGGCGCTGTCCGCCGCTTTAATCTGTGATCGAAGTTCAGGCGTTACATCCACCGCCAATCCGGCCAAAAACGCCGGGTCTACTCGCGAGCGCTTCGAATGGAGGTCCATGTGCCCGGCTGCCAGCTTGGACAACTTGCCGAAGCCGCCGGCGATGGTCAGGCGCGCCACCGGATGGTCCCGCACATGTTTGAGGAGTCCGCCGACGAAGTCCCCCATATCGACGACCGCCTCCGGTGAGAACCCATACTTCCCAGAGACAGCCGCCTCCGACACAGAGCCGGTCGCCGCCGCCAAATGCTCAAGCCCCGTCGCCCGCGCCACATCCACCGCATGGTGGATCGACGCGATCCAGGCAGAGCAGGAATAAGGCACGACGATTCCGGTGGTGCCCAGGATCGATAGCCCCCCGACAATGCCGAGGCGCGGGTTCCAGGTCTTCTGCGCCAGGGCTTCTCCATTATCGACGGAGATGGTGATAACCAGGTCCGGCGCCCCCTCCCCGTTCAGGCCCGCCAGATTGTCCGCGATGATCTGCCGGGGGCCCGGATTGATCGCCGGCTCCCCCACCGCCAACGGCAAGCCTGGCTTGGTCACCGTGCCAACACCATCACCCGCCTGAAATACCAGCCCGCTGCCCGCCGGGCCGGGTTCCACGCGGGTACGGATGATCGCCCCGTGGGTCACGTCGGGATCGTCACCGGCGTCCTTCTCGATCGCCGCTTCCGCCGCGCCGCCGGTCAATCGAGACTCATACAGATCGAATGTCGGCGTCTCCCCCTTAGGCAGCCGGATAGAGACGGTTTTTTCAAACGCCCCCGATAGCAGCGCGCCATAGGCCGCCTTGGCCGCGGCGGCCGCACAAGCGCCCGTGGTCCAGCCCCGGCGGAGTTCCCGGGTGTCGTCTTCCGGCGGAATATCCTCTTGATCCAACTTTGCAGCCTCTTGGCTTTTGGGGGTGCCGTCATTCTGATAGATTCCGCGCCCATGGAAAACCTTCCGATCACATTTCCTGATTTCGAAGCCGGCACGGTTTGGCTGGTCGGCGCGGGCCCCGGCGACCCGGGATTGTTATCGTTGGCAGCTTATCACGGCATGCAGCAGGCCGACGTGATCGTTTACGACGCGCTGGTCGGCAACGATATCCTTAAGCTGGCCCCGGCGGGCGTCGAGCTGGAATACGCCGGCAAACGGGGTGGGCGGCCCTCTCCGAAACAGCAGGATATCTCCGAACGCCTCGTTGTACTGGCGCAGGAAGGCAAGCGTGTCTTGCGGCTCAAGGGGGGCGACCCCTTTGTTTTTGGCCGTGGGGCCGAGGAATGCTTCCGCCTGGGCGAAGCCGGCATCAAGTTTCGAATCGTTCCCGGCATTACCGCCGGTGTGGGCGGACTCGCCTATGCAGGCATTCCGATGACCACGCGAGGCGCCAACACGGCGGTTACCTTCATCACGGGCCACAATGCCTCTGGCGGGATACCCGACGATATCGACTGGCCGGCGCTCGCCAATGCTTCGCCGGCGCTTATTTTTTACATGGGCGCGTCGCACCTGGAAGACATCGCAGGCCTGCTAATGGAGGCCGGACGGACCGCTGATGAACCGGTGGCGATCATCAGCCGGGGGACCCTACCCGACCAGCAGGTACTCGTCTCCACGCTGGCCGACTGTGCCGATGCCCTGCGAGAGGCTGATCTCCCCACGCCGATCCTTATTGTCGTTGGCCCCATCGTGGGGCTGCGCGGTCAACTGGATTGGTTCAACAAATGACACCGGGTGCGGCCAAAGGCCTGATCACCGCCGCGCCCGCCTCTAACAACGGCAAGACCGTCCTTACGCTGGGGCTCATCCGGGCTCTGTCACAGGCCGGACACGCGGTCAGCTCCCTAAAAGTCGGGCCCGACTATATCGACACGGATTTCCACCGGCTGGCAAGCGGGCGGGACTGCCTCAACCTCGATATCTGGGCCATGCGGGAAGAAACGCTTATCTCGCAGGCCTCTGCCGCCGGCGACAGCGCGAATCTGGTCATTGCCGAGGGGTTGATGGGTCTGTTCGACGGTGCATTGGACGGCACGGGCAGCACAGCGGACGCCGCCGCCAAGCTGGACTGGCCGGTGATCCTGATCGCTGACGTCAAAGGACAAAGCGCCTCGGCGGCCGCTCTGGTCGAGGGGTTCGCCCGTCATCGGGAGGGTGTGCGCCTGGGCGGCGTGATTTTTAACCGGGTCGGCAGCCCCCGTCACGAAGGCATCTTGGCTCGCGCCATGGAAGGGTTGGACGTGCCGGTTTTGGGATACGTGCCCAACGACTCCCGACTTGACCTGCCAAGCCGGCACTTGGGTCTGGTGCAGGCGCGCGAACACGATGACTTGGCGGCCTGGCTGGATGAGGCGGCAAGGATCATCGGCGGTGCGGTTGATCTGATACAACTCGTCAGCCTTGCCACATCAGCCGAGTTGCCGGTGGCTGCCAACTCCCCGCCGATCCCGCCTCTCGGCCAGAAGATTGCCGTGGCCCGGGACGACGCCTTTGCGTTCATCTATCCACACATCTTGGATGGCTGGCGACGCGCCGGATCAGAGGTATCGTTCTTTTCACCCCTGGCCGATGACGCACCGAACGAGACCTGCGACGCGATCTATCTGCCTGGCGGCTATCCCGAACTTCATGCGGGAAAGTTGGCGGGCAACCAGAATTTTCTCGCGAGCCTGAGAGACGCCGCTTCAGATAGTAAAACCATCTTCGGAGAATGCGGCGGCTATATGGTGCTGGGGGAAAACCTGACCGACGCCGACGGCGACACCCACACCATGGCCAGGCTGCTGCCGCTGAGGTCCGACTTCGCCAAACGCAAACTTCACTTGGGCTATCGGCAGATAGACGTCCTAAGCGATGGCGCACTGGGACCAGCCGGTACGAAGTTGCGCGGCCACGAATTCCATTACGCGAGCTATGCCGAAACACCTGGCAAAGGCGCCAAGCCTCTCTTCACGGTAAGCGATGCACTTAGCGAAAATGAACAATCAGCCGGCCTTCAAGTGGGAAGCGTCGCCGGCTCCTTCATTCACCTGATCGATCGGGTCTAGTCGGAAAAATCGCCTAGCGCGATCTTAAGCCGCGCCAGATTTTCCTTGTTACCCGGCAGGCCGAAGCGCAGGAGCTGCGGCGTGTCGGCAAAGGGCCGGACCAGAATACCGCATTCGCCCAAGTAGTTGACCAGCGCTTGGGCCTCATTGTGCTGGACCAATCTAAACAGGTCCGTCCCGCCGACGATCTCAAACCCGGATTGGCGCAGCACCGCGTCCAGCGAGGCACGCGCCGCCGCCAAGTGCGCCAAGGTCTCCGTAATCCAATCCTTGTCGCTGAGCGCCCGTGTACCGATTTCCAACGCCGCGCCGCCCACGGCCCAGGGCCCCACGGCCTCCGCCAACCGATCGATCAAACCGTGGCTGCCGATGACAAAACCGAGCCGCACGCCCGCCAGGCCAAAGAACTTGCCGAAGGACCGTGTAATGATAATTCCTTCGCGCCCGGTATGTGGAACGGTGCTGTTCCCGGGCATGGTATCGGCAAAAGCCTCATCCACCACAACCCAACGGCCGCTGTCCGTGCATCCTTCCGCAATGGCAAGAACTTCATCCGGAGACAATGACTTCCCGTCCGGATTGTTGGGATTGCAGATGACGGCCACGTCCGCCTCACGCAAATTCTCCGGATCACCTGTTTCCTCCACCGAATGGTCGGCGTCGCGCCAGGTCCGCGCATGTTCGCTATAGGTCGGCGAGAGGACCGCCACTTTGCCCGGCTCCCGGAGACGCGGCAGCCATTGCAGCGCAGCCTGGCTGCCCGCCACGGCCAGAATATGCGCCTCATCGGGCACACCGTAATAGCCACTGGCCGCCAGCAAAAGCTGGTCCACCTCTCTCTCCGTCGGTAGCCGGTGCAGCAACGCCGGATCAACATCGACATTCGGATAGGCGAACGGGTTGATGCCGGTGGAGAGATCAAGCCAGCCGGCGGCGGGCTTCCCGAACAAGGCTTCGGCCGCCGCCAGATTGCCGCCGTGATAGGTGAGATCGGTTGTCATGAGCCGCCAGTCTAGGGAGTGAATTTCTCCGCCGCCAGCCCTATCGGGGCAAGACGAGGATCGCCCGGAAGTCGTTGACGTTAGTATATGTCGGCCCGGTGATGATCAAGTCATCCAGCGCCTGAAAAAAGGAATAGGCGTCATTGTCGGCGAGATAGGCTTCCAGGTCCAAGCCGGCCTCCCTTGCCCGCGCCAACGTGTCCGGGCCGACATACGCGCCGGCATTGTCCTCGCTGCCGTCGATTCCGTCCGTGTCGCAGGCAATGGCATGGATATGCGCAGCGCCGTCCAACTCCAACAGCAGGCCTAAAAGGAATTCCGTATTTCGGCCGCCCTTGCCGCTGCCGTCAACGGTCACCGTGGTTTCACCGCCCGACAGAATGACGATGGGGCCATCTTGCGCCAGGGCCCGGCGGGCATGGTCACGTCCAACGTCCCGCGCCTCCCCCTCCAGGTCATCGCCCAGAATGATCGGCGTGATCCCGGCGCCCTTGGCCGCCTCCGCCGCCGCGTCCAAAGACTGCCGCGCGGCGGCGATCTCCTTCACCTCGTTACCGTCAAAAGCCGGGTCATCCGGGCCGGGAGATTCATCTTCCGCCGCCTCGAAGTGCTGTTTCACCGAGACCGGCAGATCAAGGTCATACTTGGCCACGATCCTAGCCACATCGGCGAAGGTGGACTTGTCGGGCACCGTCGGCCCGGACGCCACCACCGACGGATCATCCCCCGGCACATCGGAAATGATCAGCGAGACCAGTTTGGCCGGGGCGCAGGCGCGGGCCAGCCTGCCGCCTTTGATCGCCGACATGTGTTTGCGGATCGTGTTGATCTCGGTGATTGTTGCCCCGCACCGCAGCAGCATGGCGTTCACCGCCTGTTTGTCGGCAAAGGCGATCCCGTCCGCCGGCAAAGTCAACAGCGCCGAGCCGCCACCGGAGATCAGACAGATCACCAGATCGTCCTCGGTCAGGCCTTCCAGCCGGCGCAGCATGTCCAGCGCTGCATCAAGGCCCGCCTGATCGGGCACCGGGTGAGATGCCTCGACAATGTCGATCCGGTCACAGGGCTGGCCAAAGCCGTACCGGGTGATCACCAGACCTTCGAGATGACTGCCCCAATGGCGCTCGACCGCCGCCGCCATTGCCGCAGACGCCTTGCCGGCGCCGATGACGATCGTCCGGCCTTTGGGCTTGGCGGGCAGATTGGCCGGCACGCATTCTTCCGGCAATGCCGCCGCGACCGCCTCGTCAAACAAGCGACGCAGAAACTCTTTCGGATGGAGATCCATACACGGGTTTTACCTTGTCGGAGCGGCGCTGGCGAGCGGCCTGACACATGGGGTAAAATGCGTGATCGGCTACGATTAATCGGTTAGGATACCGCGCATAAAAGAACAAAGAAATCGGGGCCCGAAACCATGGAACGATCATTTGCCAAGGAAATAGAGCTGCTGCGGCTCGGCGACGGCGACACCTTCCAAGGGGAAGGGATTTTGGCCGTGACCAAGGCGTTGCTGCAATCTGGCGTCGCCTATGTGGGCGGCTATCAGGGGGCGCCGGTGTCTCATCTCCTTGATGTGCTGGTGCAGGCCGAAGACCTGATGAACGAGCTCGGCATCAACGTCGAAGCCAACTCCAACGAGGCTTCCGCCGCCGCCATGTTGGGCGCGTCGATTAACTATCCGGTTCGGGGCGCGGTCACCTGGAAATCCGTGGTCGGCACCAATGTGGCGGCCGACGCGATCTCCAACCTCACCTCCCCCGGCGTTGTCGGCGGGGCGATGATTATTTCCGGTGAAGACTATGGCGAAGGCGCAAGTGTTATTCAGGAACGCACCCACGCTTTTGCCTTGAAATCCACCCTTTGGATGCTCGATCCGCGCCCCAATTTGGAATCCATCGTCAATATCGTGGAGAAAGGATTCGAGCTCTCTGAGGCGTCAAACACGCCGGTGATGCTGGAACTTCGCATCCGGGCGTGCCACCTCCAGGGCGAATTCAAAACCAAGAACAACACCGCGCCAGCGCTCAGCACCGTCCACAAGGCGGACGAACCGGCGGCGTTCCTCTATGACCGGCTGGCCCACCCGCCGGTGACCTTCAAGCAGGAGAAGCACAAAGTCGAGAACCGCCTCCCTGCCGCCCGCAAGTTCATTCAAGACAACAAGATGAACGAGCTTTTCGACGGTGATCTGTCGCAGATGGGCATCATCGTGCAGGGCGGCCTCTACAACACGCTGATCCGGCGGCTCTCCAATATGGGGCTGGCCGATCCGTTCGGCAACAGCCGCATTCCGCTGTATGTGCTGAATGTCACCTATCCGCTGGTGCCCGAGGAAATCACCCAATTCTGCGCCGGCAAGGACAAGGTCCTGGTGGTCGAAGAAGGCAATCCGGAATTCATCGAGCAGCAAATCGGCCAAATTCTGCGCCGGGCCGATCTGCAGACCAAGCTGCACGGCAAGGACGTGCTGCCCGAAGCCGGCGAGTATTCGGCCGAAGTGCTGGATCAGGGTCTGATCGATTTCCTGGGCGAGTTTGAGACCCACCTGCCGGCCGAGGTCAATGTGGAAAGCCTACGCGATCAGGCGGCCAAAGTGCTGGACGCCAAAGCCTTCGGTCAAAGCAAGATCGGCGATCATCTGCCGCCCCGGCCGCCGGGATTCTGCACTGGCTGTCCGGAGCGTCCGGTCTTTTCGGCGATCAAGCTGCTAAAGGAAGAGATCGGCGAAATTCACATTTCAGCCGATATCGGCTGCCACGCCTTCGGCACATTTGCGCCGTTCAGTATGGGCAACTCCATCCTCGGCTACGGGATGAGCCTGGCCAGTGCGGCCGGCGTGCGCGGCATTCAAAAGAAACGCACCATCAGCATCATGGGCGACGGCGGGTTCTGGCATAACGGCCTGCAGACCGGCGTACTATCGACGCTCTTTAATAAAGGCGACGCCATCCTGATCATCATGCAGAACGGCTACTCCTCGGCCACCGGGCAGCAATATATCCCGTCTTCCATCGACCGGGACGAGAACAAGCCGTTGAATACGGAGATTGAGCGCACACTTAAATCCCTGGGCGTGGAATGGCTTAGGACCGTCCGCACCTATAGTGTCGACAAGATGTTGGACACGCTGCGCGACGCGATGACCAGCAAGCATACGGGCCTAAAAGTGATCATCGCCGACGGGGAATGCATGCTGGCCCGCCAGCGGCGGCTGCGCGGCGAAAACGCCCAGAAACTGAAACAAGGTCAAAAGGTCATAACGCCCCGTTTTGGCGTGGATGACGAGGTCTGCACCGGCGATCATTCCTGCATGCGGTTGTCCGGTTGCCCGTCGCTGACCATCAAGCCGAATCCCGATCCACTGCGCACTGATCCGGTGGCGCACGTGAACAATGGCTGCGTAGGCTGCGGTCTGTGCGGAGAGGTGTCTCACTCGGCGGTGCTCTGCCCGTCTTTCTATAAGGCGGAGCGGGTGCAGAACGCCAATGCGTTCGATAAGGCCCTGCACAAACTCCGCCGGGGCGTCATCGGCATGTTCTCCAATGGTGATGGAGCGGCGGCATGACCACGGTAACGACACGGCCCCTGACCATCCTGATCGCCGCCATGGGCGGTGAAGGCGGTGGCGTTTTAATGGACTGGATTGTCAGCGCCGCCAACGCCAAGGGTCTGGCGGTGCAGGCTACCTCCATCCCCGGTGTGGCGCAGCGTACGGGCGCGACCACCTATTATGTGGAGCTGTGGCCGGAGGTTCTGCCCGATGGCTCCCCCAGTCCGATCTTTTCGCTGAACCCGTCGGTGGGCGAAGTGGACGTGATGATCGCCACCGAACTGGCGGAAGGCGGCCGGGCGCTGGAAAATGGCTTCATCACCAATGAGCGCACCACACTGATCGGCTCCACCCACCGGGTGTTCCTCAATGTCGAGAAAATGGCCATGGGCGACGGCCGGCTGGAGGAAAAGAAACTGTTCGAAGCGCTGAAAGCCTGCGCGAAGAAAGCCATTCTGTTCGACGGCGCAGAGCTGGCGCAGAAAAACGGCACGGTCATTAACTCGGTCATGCTGGGCGCGCTGGCCGGTGCGGACTGCCTGCCGCTGAGCGCCGACGATTTGACCGGCGCGATTAAAGCTGAAGGCAAGGCGGTCGAGCCAAACCTGGCCGGCTTTGCCGCCGGCCTCGACGTGGCGCGGACCGGGACCACCGAACTGAAAGGCGATCCGGCCAAACGCGATCTCACCAGCCCGGCGCAACAGGCGCTCGAAGGCCGGGTGACAACAGATTTCCCGTCCGAGGCTCACGATATTCTGATCCATGGGGTGCGACGGCTTTCCGATTACCAAAATGCCGCTTATGCCGCCACGTACCTGGACCGAATGGCTGCATTTGCCGGCGGCAATGGACAGTTGTGCCGGGAAGTAGCGAGGCATCTGGCCGTCCGCATGTCGTTCGAAGACATCATCCGCGTCGCCCAAGCCAAGGTGCGCAGCGCCCGGACAACCCGTATTCAGGGCGAACTCAATGCCGAATCCCACGAGCCGTTCCACGTCACCGAGTTCTTTAAGCCCGGCGTCCAGGAAATTGCCGATATCCTGCCTCCGTCCTTGGCAAAGAGTCTGCTGGGCTGGGCGGAACGGACGGGTCGGCTGAACAAGCTGCACTGGGGCATGGAAGTGCGGACGACAACCATCTTCGGCTTCCTCAAGGTCCGGCTGCTGGCCGGCTTGCGCTGGTGGCGGCCCCGCTCCCACCGTTGGGCGGCGGAACAGGCTCAGATCGACGCCTGGCTGCAGACCGTCAAACGCGCGGCGGACAAAGACGCCGGCGTCGCCCATGAAGTCGCGGAACTGGCCCGGTTGATCAAAGGCTATGGCAGCACCCATCGGCGCGGCAGCCGCAACTACAACACCATCATGGACACGCTGGTTCTGCCGGCATTGGACGGCGCGGCGCTGCCCGCCGATCTAGCCGGCCGGATCGCCGCCGCGAAGCAGGCCGCTCTGGCCGACCCGGAGGGGACGGCTTTGGGCGAGGCCTTAAAGGCGCCGGCGCTTGACCAAAAACTCGCGGCGGAATAACCGTCCGCCGGCAAGCGTAAAAGAACAGGGAGATATAGGGAGAATGGGCCGTTGAAACGCAGCGAAGACCGAATACTCACGACCCACGTGGGCAGTTTGATCCGCCCGCCGGAACTCCTGGCGGCCTCCGAGAAATTCCGGGAAGACGGCGACACTGCCGCTTTCCAGTCGGTTCTGCAAGGGTTGGTCAACGATGTGGTCAAACAGCAGGCCGACATCGGGATCGATATCGTCAACGACGGCGAGTATGGCAAATCAAGCTGGTCCGGCTACGCATTGGAACGGATGACCGGGTTCGAACACCGGCCCGATGACAAACGTCCTGTGGTCTGGATGGGCCGGGATTTGGAACGGTTCCGCGATCATATCCTCGACGTCATGCCGGCGGCGGTCAAAGGCCGGCCGGTAGACGCGTGCGTGGGCGAGATCACTTATAGCGATCCCGGCGCCATTGAACGGGACTGCGAAAACCTGAAGGCCGCCATTAGCAACGTCGATGTGGTGGACGGATTTGTCACGGCGGTCGCGCCGGCCAGCACGGCCTATGACGGCATCAACGAGTTCTATGAGAACGACCACGACTATATCTACGCCATCGCCGAGGCGCTCCGTCACGAATACCGGGCCATTTACGACTCGGGCTTGGTCGTGCAGGTGGACGATGCGGTGCTGACCAACATGTACGACCATTTGGTCCAGCAAAGCCCGGAACGTTACCGGGAATGGGCGGAGCTGCGGGTCGCGGCCCTGAACCACGCGCTGGACGGCATCCCGGAGGACAACGTCCGCTATCATATCTGCTTCGGCAGCTGGCATGTGCCCCATGTGGCGGATGCCGAACTGGGCGATCTGTTGGACCTGATCCTCAAAGTGAACGCCGGGGCCTATTCCATCGAGAGCGCCAATGTGCGCCACGAACACGAATGGCGGCTGTGGGAGACCACCAAACTGGCGGACGGTAAAATTCTGATCCCCGGCGTGATCACCCACCATACGATCACGGTAGAGCACCCGCGCTTGGTCGCCGACCGGATCATCCGCTTCGCCAACCTGGTGGGTAAAGAAAACGTCATTGCCGGCACCGATTGCGGTTTTGCCCAGGTCGAGGGCTATCAGCGAGTTCACCCAACGGTCATGTGGGCCAAGTTTGAATCCCTGGTCGAAGGCGCTCGGATCGCTAGCAAGGAATTATGGGGTAGCCATGGACTTCGAAGTTAAACCCATCAGCGAACATTTCGGCGCGGAGATCACCGGCCTGGATCTATCCAAACCTCTTTCCGACGAGACGTTCGACAAACTGCGCGAGACCTTCTTTGACCCGGGGGATATTGGTTTTTAGGGATCAGCATATCGAACCGAAACACCAAGTGGCGTTTTCAAGCCGCTTCGGCGAACTGATGATCCATGTGCTGGATCAGTTTCAGTATCCGGGCCACAAGGAAATCCTGGTGCTGTCCAACGACAAGGATGACGACGGCACGCCCACCGGGTTCGAGGATGCGGGGCGCTACTGGCACTCCGACCTCTCCTATCAAAAGTCTCCGTCGCTGGCGACTATGCTCTACGCCATCGATATCCCGCCGGAAGGCGGCGACACGATGTTCGTCAACATGTACCGGGCCTATGAAACCCTGCCGGACGACATCAAGGAGAGGATCGAGGGCAAACACGCCTATCATTCCTACACGCGAAACTACGAGAAAAACGAAAGTGTCAAAGGCTTGCGCCCCAAATTGCGGGATGATCAGCTGGCCACCCTGGAAGACGTGACCCATCCCATCGTTCGCACCGTGCAAAGCACCGGGCGCAAGGCGCTCTATGTTAATTCAGGCTTTACCTATCAAATCGTCGGCATGGATGAGGATGAAAGCACTGAAATCCTGGAGGCGCTCTTTAAGCACTGCCGCAAGGCGGAATTCCGCTATGTCCATAAATGGCGGTTCAACGACTATGTGTGCTGGGACAACCGCAGCACCATCCATCACGCGACGCCCTATGATCCGACAAAACGGCGCTACATCCACCGGACCACGATTAAGGACCCGTTGCCGGTTGTTTAGACGTTTAACTTAAGCCGCCTGCAGGGCCCGCCAAACCTTCTCCGGCGTGGCCGGCATCGGCATGTCGTTAATGCCCGCGGACGACAGGGCATCCATCACAGCGTTCATCACCGCCGGCGGCGCACCCACGGTACCCGTCTCGCCGGCGCCCTTGACGCCCAGCGGGTTGGTCTTGGTCGGCACCGGATGGCTGGCCGTCTTGAACGACGGCAGGTCATCGGCCCGCGGCATAACGTAATCCTGGAATGATGCGGAGATAAGCTGGCCGGACTCGCTGTCGTAGGTGACATTCTCGAACAGGGCTTGGCCCACCCCTTGGGTGATGCCGCCGTGAATTTGACCGTTCAGCAGAAGCGGATTGATCACCGTGCCCACGTCGCCGACGATGTTCATGCTGACCAGTTCCACCTTGCCCGTGTCCTGGTCGATTTCCACCTCGGCGACCTGACAGCCGTTGGGGAAGTTGCCCGGTCCGGGGTTGAAGTCGCCGATGCCTTCCAGGCCAATGCCCAAATGGGGTGGCCACATCATCGGCGTGTAGGACATTTGCGCCACTTCGGTAATACCGATTTCCTTGTCCGTACCGGCGACTTTGAACGTGCCATCCTCGAACTCGATATCAGACTCGCCCGCTTCCAACAGGTGCGCGGCGATTTGCTTACCCTTCTCGATGATCTTATCGGCAGCGATCCGGAGCGCGGAACCACCCACGGTCATGGAGCGCGATCCGACGGTGCCCCGGCCCATGGCGACCTTTTCCGTGTCACCCTGGATCAGCCGGATTTTCTCGAACGGCACGCCCAGGAACTCGGACACCATCTGCGCATAGACGGTTTCATGACCTTGCCCGTGGGAGTGCGTGCCCGCCAAAACGGTCACATCCCCGCCAGCGTCGAAACGGATTTCCATCCGCTCGTTGAACGGTGCGGCCCCTTCCAAATAAGACGCGAGACCCCGGCCCCGCAGCTTGCCGTTGGCTTCGCTTTCCTTGCGGCGCGCGTCGAACCCGTCCCAATCTGCCTCTTTCAAGGCTTCTTCCATGACCTTGTCGAACTCGCCGCTGTCGTAGTTGTACATCAGCGCGGTCTGGTAGGGGATCTGATCAGAGGACACCATGTTCTTACGGCGGAGTTCAATCGCATCGACGCCCATTTCACGGGCCGAAATCTCAATCATTCGCTCCAGCACATAGGCTGCTTCCGGCCGGCCCGCGCCGCGATAGGGCGCGGTGCCCGTGGTGTTGGAGAAATAGCAGTTGGTGGTGACATCAATCGCTGGAATAGCGTATACGCCCGACTGCAGAAAGGTGAAAAACATGGGCGATACGCCGCCGGCGGCCGTCAGATAGGCGCCCACATTGTAGTGGCCGACGATCCGGAAGCCGGTAATTTTGCCATCACCATCGAACGCCATTTCGCATTCGCTCATCACGTCGCGGGCATGAGAATCCGCAGCGAAGGATTCCACCCGGTCGCCGACCCATTTGACCGGCCGGTTGAGCTTTTTGGCGGCCCAGAGAACCAGAATATCTTCCTGATAGAAGCCGCCCTTCATGCCGAAGCCGCCGCCCACGTCCGGCGAGATCACGCGGATGCCGTGTTCGGGCATATGGAAGATCATATGGGCCAGTTCCTGGCGCACCCGGTGCGGACCCTGGTTACTGCCGTAGAGGGTCATCAGGTCTTCACCAGCGTCATAATCGCCAATGCAGGCCCGAGGCTCCATGGAGTTGGTGGTGATCCGGTTGTTGAAGATGGTCGCCTTGGTCACATGGGCGGCTTTGGCGATCGCGTCTGACACGCCGTCTACATTGCCCATCCCGAAAGTGAACGAGAGATTGCTGTCAGTGCCTTCCCAGACCTTAACCGCATCCGGCTTGATCACCTCGGCGATATCGGTGACCGACGGCAGAATTTCATAGTCGATCTCGACCAGTTCGGCCGCATCCCGGGCCTGGGCCAAGGTTTCCGCAACAATAAACGCCACTGGCGCACCAACGGCCTTCACCACATCTTTGACCACCGCGCCGTGCGGCCGTTGTACCGGCTCGCCGCGCACGATCATTGGATTGATTGAGGCGCAGGCGATCGCGCCGATATGGTCCGCCTCGTAGTCGTCGCCGGTCAAAACGGCAATCACGCCCGGCGCCGCTTCGGCGGCCGAAGAATTGATGCTGTTGATCTTGGCGTTGGCGTGGACCGAGCGCAGCACATAGCCATAGGCCATATTTTGCAGCTTGATATCGTCTACATACCGGCCGCGGCCGGTGAGAAATTTGGGATCTTCTTTACGGGTAACGGGTTGTCCGATGCCGAACTTCATGGATCTCGAGTCCTTCCCTGTCTTAACGTTGTTTTGAGTTGCCGGGATTTTGCCATGGGAAACCGGTCCTGGCCACGCCAAATTTCACCTGTCCCCGCCGATTTAGTCGAGCCGGCTATTCATGATTGAGCCGTCGCGATTAAGCCGCTAGCCTACCCGCCATGACAAATGCAGCTATCGTCGGCGTCGGCCGCTGGGGGCAAATCCTGGTCAACGCCGCTCAAGAATGCTCCCACATCAACTTCACCCGTGCCGTCGCGCGGACACCGGACAAAGTGCGCGACTTCGCGGATGAACGCGGGCTCACCCTGACCGATAATCTGGAAGAGGCGCTGGCCGACCCCGATTTGGATGCCGTCGTGCTCGCCACACCCCACACACAACATTCGGATCAAATCATGGCCGCCGCCAATGCGGGCAAACATGTATTCTGCGAAAAGCCGTTTGCCATGACGGCCGCCGAGGCAGATGCGTCGTTGAAGGCGTTGGCCGACAAGGGACTGGTCGCAGCGGTCGGCTATAACCGCCGATTTTCGCCCAGTTTTTGCGAATTAAAGCGCATGGTCGATGACGGAGAACTGGGAACCGTTCTGCAGATTGAAGGCAACTATTCTTCGCCCCTGCCCATCAAGCCCGAGGTTTGGCGCGCCGCAGAAGGGGAAAGCCCGGCCGGCGGCATGACGTCGCTCGGCGTACATATAATGGACGCCATGATCAATGTGGGCGGCAAGGTCAAAGACCTGACCTGCTTTAGCCGGCGGCTAGTTATGGAAGTGGACGTGGACGACGCCACAGGCATCCTGATGAACTTCGAGGATGGACCGGTCGGCTATCTCGGCACCGTATCCGCCACCCCTGCCTTGACCCGGCTGTGCGTTTATGGCTCCAAGGGTTGGGCCGAGGTGCGCGACCACGATAACATCACGTATCTGTTGTCCGACGGCACCAGCGACAGCAAGCACTGGGACGGCTACGAATATCCCGGCGCCAAAACCATGACCGATGAGATGGAAGCGTTCGGCCATGCCTGCGAGGGCGGCCCGCCCTTCCCCATCCCGCCGGATCAAATCCGGCACGGCGCAGCCTTGCTGGAAGCCATCATTTCATCGGCTGAGTCGGGCGACAGAGTCGCCGTGAAATAGCCCAGGACGCGATCCGACATGAGGCTCACCATCGGCAAAAAGATTTTTAGTATTGCGGCGGTGATTCTGATCCTCATGATCGCGGCGGCGGCCATCTCTCAGCGCATGATCGCCGAGATCAGCGACGATCTGGACCGCATCGCCGGCCACCATTTACCGATATCTGAATCCGCCGGCAATATCGCGGTCAATGTGCTGGGCCAGGGTCTCATCCTTCAGCGTCTGTTCACCCTGGAAGAAGACACGGAAGAACACCTCGCCCGCGCCGCCGCTGAGCGGCGGCGGTTTGATGCGCTTCGAGACGAGATCGAGAAAGAATTTGACGGAGCCCTCAAAGCGCTTGAGCGCGATCCCATCCTGAGACGCTTTGAAAAACCTCTCCAGGCCATCCGGGGTGAATATGAAACGTTCGGCGAACTGGCGCCCTTGCTGGCCGATGCCCTGGCCGCGCGGGATCGGGACACGTTTCAGGCCCTGCTGCCTGAGCTGAACGCCATCCAAAGCCGCACCGACTCGAATATCAAAACCCTCTACCGCCATCTTGAGGCATCGGTTCAGGAGCTAACCGAAAAGGCGGATCATAACGAAAAACTGCTGCTCCGGATCAACACAATTCTGACCGCCTGTGCGGCGCTGCTGGGCCTTCTGTTCGGCAGTCTGGTGACGCGTGGGTTGGCGCTTTCGGTCCGCAATCTGGTCGAAGGCACCAAGGCCGTGGAAATGGGTGATCTTGATACCCAGGTGGAACCGCGTTCCAAGGACGAAATGGGCTACCTCACCGGCAATTTCAATCATATGGTCGGCGAGTTGCGCCTGAAGGAACGGATCAAGGATACGTTCGGCAAATACATGGACCCCCGTATCGTCTCAAATCTTCTGGATCAGCCGGAGATCACTGATCCGGGCGGTGAACGCCGGGAAATGACTGTGATGTTCATCGACCTCAAGGGCTTCACCCCGATATCCGAAGTGCTGTCGCCCGATGATCTGGTGGCGCTGATCAACCGGTTTTTTAATCACATGAGCCTGGCGATTTCCAAATACAATGGCGTGGTTGATAAGTTCATGGGCGACGCGGTGATGGCCTATTGGGGGCCGCCCTTCACCAACAATGTGGAGCATGCGAGCCTCGCCTGCCAGGCGGCGATCGAGGCGCTTCGCCGGCTGGAGGACTTTCGCCGGGATGTGCGCCGCGAAATAGGCGAGCAGGCGGAGAATCTGGACATTGATCTCCGCATTGGCATTTCCACCGGGGAGATGATCGTCGGCACGGTGGGCTCGGACGTCTCCAAGAACTTCACGGTGATCGGCGATCCGGTCAATCTGGGCGCGCGGCTGGAAGGCGCGAATAAAGACTACGGCACACGGGTTCTTGTCTCTGATTCCACCCGGCAAGCGTCGACCGGGCTGGTATTCCGGGAAGTCGATGTCCTGCGGGTCAAGGGAAAGGTCCTGCCGGTCCGGGTCTATGAAGTATTAGGCCACAGCGTTGATGCACCCGAGGAGCTGACCGATTTGGCGTCCCGGTTCGAAACCGGGCTCAAACACTACCGCACCCGGGAATGGGACGAAGCGGAAACCGCGTTCAATGCGGCCCTCGCGCACCATCCCGATGACGGACCGGCCAAAGTCTTTTTGGAGCGGATCAGGCATTTCCGGGAAACACCGCCGGATGTGGGCTGGGATGGGGTCTGGACCCTGGAGGACAAGTAACTCAGGCCAGCAGCGTCCCGAATTTTTCGAACCGGTCTTCAATCCCCGCCGCCCGCAAGGCCGCCCAGAACGTCGCCTGATTGCTGGTGACCACGGGCTTGCCCAGTTCCGCCTCAAGTTCAGGGATCATCTCCAGCACCGGAAAATCCGTACACGACACCAGCATGACATCGGCATCCTTGTGATCGGCTGCCAGGACGTGCGTCTTAATCGTCTCCGCCGGGGTTCGGGCGATTTGGATATATTCCTGTGGTCCCCCGGCGCCGATGCCCAGGCCCGCCACCCCGGCCACCCGAAAACCAGCCGTTTCCAGAAACGCCCGCTCATGTTCGTTCAGCGCATCGGCGTAAGGTGTCGCAACGACGACGCTCTTTGCGCCCAATGTTTCCAATGCAGCGACGATGGAAGCCGCCGTGGTGACGCATGGCGTGCCCGAAACACCGCTCATAAAATCCGGAATCGCGTTCATCGGGTGTGACATGGATCCCGCCGTGCAGCCGTAGGCGATCACGCTCATCCCGGCCTGGGCGAGATCACCGGTTGCCTTTTCGATATCCTCGTAGAGCGCCTTTTTACCCGCGTCCGAGCTGGTGTCCGTGTGCAGGGGCATACGCGCCGAATGGATGGTCACCCCTGCCGGCGCCATCATCTGCCACTCGGCTTCGTTAACCGTGTTGGTGGGTGGGACGATCACGCCGATCTTGGCGCGACGGCCGTAACTGGTCTCGGCAGAAAAGGCGTTGACCACGGTCCTAAGCGTTCACTTGCGCGACTTCGGGGAACAGGCCGGCTTTCATCACCTGGCCCGGCAGGGGCGCCTCGAAGAAGCTTTCCACCCAGGTGGCGACGTCGATGAGCGCCTCTAAGTCGATGCCGGTCTCATAACCCATATTCCGCAGCATGAAGGCCAAATCTTCGGTGGCGATATTGCCGGTGGCTTTCGGTGCGAAGGGACAGCCGCCCAACCCGCCGACAGATGAGTCCAGGAATTCGACCCCCTCCGCCACGGCGGCCGCCGCATTGGCAAACCCGGTGTTCCGGGTGTTGTGGAGATGACAGCCGAGGCCGACATCACGGCCCACTTGATCCCGCACAGCGCCCAACAGCTCGGTCACTTGCGTGGGCACACCGGCCCCGATGGTGTCCGCCAAGCCGATCTCGCCCGCCCCGCCGTCGGCCAACCGCTTGGCCAATCCGGCCACTCGCTCCACCGGCACCGCCCCTTCGAACGGGCAGGCAAAAGACGCGCCGATAGTGGCCGACAATTTGAGCCCCGCCTGGGTCACCGTGTCGGCGATGGCCTGATAACCTTGCATGGTCTCGTCGATGGACGCCCCTTGATTTTTTTGGTTGAAGGTTTCGCTAGCGACCACCACGTAGCGCACTTCATCGACGCCGGCCTCAATCGCCCGTTCGGCCCCGCGTGCGTTCAGGGCAAGGCCGGCGAAAACAACACCGTGGGGCCGCTTGATCTTCTTCATGACCTCTTCGGCGTCGGCCATCTGGGGCACCCGCTTGGGGTTCACAAAACTGACGGCTTCGATCCGGGGCAAGCCTGTCCCCGCCAACCTGTCGATCAGCTCTACCCGTTCATCAACGGACCAAAGCCGCGGCTCGCTTTGCAGCCCGTCCCGGGGACCCACGTCACATATTTCAATGCGTTTCGCCATATCAGATTATCCCATCGTCTCTAAGAGCGGTCAGTTCGCTGTCACTGAAGCCGAGCAGGCCGCCATAGATTTCGTCATTGTGCTGACCAACTTCGGGCGGGCCGAGCCAAGCGATGTCGCCATTGGGCTCTGACAGCACCGGCGCGATTCCCGGAATGGTGAAATCGCCAAAAAAGTCGTCCTTCATGACCCGTATCATGCCCCGCGCTTTGAAGTGCGGGTCCTCGACGATATCGGCGATGGAATAGATCGGGCCGACCACCACACCATTATCATCCAGATGCTTGGTGATTTCTTCCGGGGTTCTCGTCTTGGACCAGTCGCCGATGATTCCGTCTAATTCGGCGGCATTTTCACCGCGCGCCTTGTGATTCACAAATCGGGGATCGTCGGCCAGTTCCGGCTGATCCATAGCTGCACAAAGCCGCCGGAACATCGGATCAATATTGGCCGCGATCACCACATAGTTGCCGTCCTTGGTCGGATAAATGTTGGATGGCGCCACATTGGGCAGACCGGTGCCCGACGGTTTCCGGACAATGCCCGCCTTGTCGTATTCCGGCAGGGTGCCTTCCAAAAGCGCAAAGCAGCTTTCGGTGATGGCGGCATCGACCACCTGGCCCTTGCCCCCGCCCAGTGCATCCCGCTGATAGAGCGCCATCAGGATACCTTGCGCACAGAACATGCCGGTGAGCGTGTCACCGAGGGAAATGCCGTTGCGCGGCGGGGGCATGTCGGGAAAACCGTTGATATAGCGCAGGCCGCTCATCGCCTCGCCGACACTGGCAAAGCCAGGCCGATCGGCATAGGGACCCGTCTGGCCATAGCCCGACACCCGGCCGATGATCAGACCGGGATTGATTTTGTGCAACTCGTCCGGACTCAATCCCCATTTTTCCAGCGTACCGGGCTTGAAGTTCTCCACCAGGACATCCGCTTCCTCGACCAACTTACGCACCAGGTCCTGACCCCGTTCTTCCCGTAAGTTCGCGGTCACGGACTTCTTGTTCCGCGCCAAAATAGGCCACCAAAGCGTGCGCCCTTCATAGCGGTGGTGCCCCCATTCCCGCATCGGGTCACCCTTGCCCGGCGTTTCGACTTTTATAACCTCGGCGCCGAAGTCCGCCAGCCTGGAGGTGGTATACGGCCCGGCCAATAGCTGCCCCATTTCGATCACCCGGACACCGGCCAGGGGGCCTTTGAGGTTGGGGTCTCGTTCTTCAGCGGAAATGGGCATTTTGTCTGTGTCCTCGTTTGCGAAATACGGCAGCCATGAGATTGCCATAAACATCGATAATCTTTGATATTTCAGCCCCAGTATGTAACATGCGGGCGGACAAGCAAAGAACTCCTGCGGACAGAATCTTTGACAACCTGCAGGGGCAACTCAAGCGGAGGAACACGATGAGACTTGCAGGTTTTATGACAATTTTGGGCGCCGCCGCCTTCATGGCCAGCACAGCGTCTGCGCAAACGGTTGGCATCGGCACCACCAAGACCGGCGCCACCAGCCAAGTAACCGCGGCAATCGCCAAGGTTGCATCCAAGTTCGGCAACATGCAAATGCGGACCGCGCCGATGGCCGGCACGCAAAAATATATCCCGGCCGTCAACGCCGGTAAGCTGGAATTTGGCGCCGCCAATATCATGCAGACCACTTGGTCGGTCGAAGGCAAGGTCCTTTCCGAAGGCCGCCCGAACCCAAATGTTATGATGGTCGCCACCTTAATGCCCTTCCGTACCGGTATTATCACCGCCAAGGATCCGTCGATCAAATCCATCACCGATTTGAAAGGCAAGCGGGGTCCGGTCGGCTACAAAGCCGCGCCGCTGTTTGTGGAATTGATGAAGGCGGCGCTCGCCACGTCCAACATGACCATGGAGGATTACAAGCCGGTTCCGGTCGCGGCCCTGGTGCCGAGCTGGAAAGCGCTGATGGAAAAGAAGATCGACTTCGCCTACGGCGCGGCCGGTTCGGGCTTCATGAACCGCATCTCTCAGGCTTTGGGTGGTATGCAGTTCGTGTCCCTCGACAACTCCGCGGACGCGGTGGCGCGTCTGAACAAATATGCGCCGGGCGCGGAGATCAAGACCCTTCAACCGCGGAAAGGCCTGACCGGGATTAACGGACCGACCAATCTGGTCTTCTTTGACTACACGCTGTTCGCCGGCAAGACGGTCTCAGGCGACGTGGTCTATAGGGTGACCAAGGCTATGTATGAAAACAAGGCGGCGTTGGTTGAGACCTCGCCCCTGTGGCGCGGCTTCACCGCCAAGAACATGTCCAAGAAGCAAGGGAACCTAAAATATCACCCTGGCGCTATTAAGCTCTACAAGGAGAAAGGGACTTGGAATCAGTAGAGGATTCCTCGTCTAAACCCACGGAAACGCCCGCGCCGCAGTCTTCACCTGTCGCGCGGGCGTTGACGCCTTGGCTGGGCTTGACCCTGGCCGTGATCGCCCTCGTCTGGGCGAGCGGTCTGATCGTGGACTATGGGGTCAATCTGATCGACGTTCAGGTGATCTGCCTGATCCTGGGCCACGCCTACGCGATCATTTACCTGAACGTGCGCGCCCGAAAAGGTGGGACGGACGGCAAACTTCCCTGGTACGACGCCATTTGCGCCTTCGCCGGGTATGTGACCGGCTGGTTTCTGTTTTTCCGTTATCCGGTCCTTCTGGAGGACGTGTTTTACCTCCCTGTTGAGGCGAACATTGTTGGCGGGATTTTAGTGCTGCTCGCGGTTGAGGCTCTGCGGCGAACCGCCGGGTTAGGCATCTTCTCGGTCCTCATGGTATTCGTCGCCTATGGGCTGTTCGGGCATCTGATCCCCGGCCCGCTGCAGGCCCGCGCTATGGCCCCGGATAGCTTTTTCTCGTTCCTCGGCATCGATACGACCGGCCTACTCGGCCTGCCCATCAATATAATCTCCACCATCGTGGTGATTTTTATCTTCCTCGGACAGGCCTTGCTGCGTTCCGGCGGGTCCGTCTTTATCACTGATATTTCCTCGGCCGCTATGGGCAACACCCGCGGCGGCTCGGCCAAGATCGCCGTGGTGGCCTCTGGCCTGTTCGGCTCGATCTCGGGCAGCGCGGTTTCCAACGTGGCGTCCACCGGCGTATTGACCATTCCGTTGATGCGTCAAGGCGGGTACACCAGACCTGTGGCCGGCGCAATTGAGGCCGTAGCATCGACCGGCGGCCAGATCATGCCGCCGATTATGGGCGTCGCCGCCTTCCTGATGGCTGAACTGTTGGAGATCGAATACAAGGAAGTCATCCTGGCGGCCCTCTTGCCGGCGCTTCTCTATTACGTCGCGGTCTTCCTGCAAGCGGACCTAGAGGCCGGCCGCCTGAGAATCAAACCTATCCCCAAGGATCAGATCCCACCAGGCGGCAAGGTGATGAAAGAAGGCTGGTACTTCATCGTTCCCTTCGTGATCCTGTTGGTTGCGCTCTTTTCGTGGAACTCCCCGCCGGAGAAGGCCGCGCTCTTTGGCGCGCTCTCCATCGTCGCGCTGGGCATGATTTTTTCCTACAAGGGCCGTCGGCTCAATTTGGGCTCGGTCATGGAGTGCTTCAAGAAAGCCGGCGAAGCCTCGGCCGACATCATTATCATCGGCGCCGCCGCCGGGGTTATCCTCGGCATCCTGGACGCCACCGGTCTTGCCTTCGGCCTGACCCTTATCCTGGTGGATGTGGGCGAGAACAATTTGTTCCTGCTGTTGTTCCTAACCGCCATTGTCTCCATCATTCTCGGCATGGGCATGCCGACGACGGCCATCTATTTCCTGTTGGCCGTGCTGGTCGCGCCGCCTCTGGTCAAACTGGGGGTCGAGCCTATCGCCGCGCATCTGTTCGTGCTCTATTTCGGTTTGATGTCAATGATCACCCCGCCGGTCGCATTGGCTGCTTTTGTCGCCGCCAAAATCGCCGAGACCGGGCCCATGCGGACAGCTGTCGCCGCCTGCCGGTTTGGCTGGCCGGCGTTCATCGTGCCGTTCTTGTTCGTCATCGCGCCCAACCTGATCATGGTCGGCTCCGCCTTTGACATTGCGCTCACCTTTGTGACCGCTGTCGCCGGCATCTGGATCGCGTCCGCCGGCTTTACCGGCTTCTTCCTAACCCACCTGAATGCGGCCCAGCGTACAATTTATGTCTTGGGCGGCTTGGCGCTCTTGATGCCGACACAGGCTTTTACCGGTGCGGGCTGGGTGCAATTGGCCGGCCTGATCTTGAGCGGTGCAGGTTTAGCGATGGAGCTCAACCGCCGGAAAGCGGAAAAGGCCGCCGTCTGATCAATCTATAGACGCGGCGCGCTTGACGCCTTCGATCATGGCGGCCCGGCGCAGGTAGGGCCGGGATTTTTCAACATCGGCGACAATGCCCCGCAACTCCTCGTGGAACGCTTCCCGGCTGGCCGGATCGTTGTTTTCCAGATTTCGTTTATTCTCGATGGTTTGGCGCTGGAGATACTCTTCCGCCACCGTCCGCCGCTGCCGGTCATAAAGGTCCAACAAGTCTTCGCTGGCGCCTTCGTGCCAAATCCTGGCCAGTTTCTCCGTCAGGCTGAAAGAATCGTGAAAACCGAAGTTCATTCCCATGCCGCCCAAAGGATTATTGATATGGGCCGCGTCCCCAGCGATCAGGATGCGCCCATCCCGATAATTAGACGCCACCCGTTGGTGCACTTCATAGAGGTTTTTGTGCACCACCTTGAACGGCTCCGGCTTGGAGTGGAACCCCTGGAGCCGCGCCTCGATAGTCACGTCGTCGAAGATTTCGTCCGTGGACAATTCCGGATCGGTCGGAAACACCACCCGCCAGATGCCTTTCTCGTCCGGTCCGGGCACTTTGAACAATGCGCACCATTCCTCCGGGTCCGCGACATAGTTGGTCAGCGCATAGCCGGCGTCTTCGAAATTGTACGTCGTGGTCACCACCAGGAAGCGTTCCGGGAAGGTGAACCCTTCGAACCGGACATTCATGCTTTTCCGAACCTGACTACGCCCGCCATCGCACCCGATCAGATAACGCCCACGGTACGTTTTCAACCCGTCCGGCGTGGCGGCCTCCACGGTGACGCCATCGGCATCCTGCCAAGCCTTTGTCACCCGGTGGTTGCGCATAAACTGTTGTTGACCGTTTTGTTCCAAAGCCCGGTCAATCAAGGCTGAAACCTTATGCTGCTCCAACATCAGGCGAAACGGATACGGCGTATCGTCTTTCAGCACGCCCAGGTCAAAATCGGCGACGAGTCCGGTCTTGCGATCCCGGTAATGGTAATTGCCGACGACATAGCCTCGCGCCAGAAACTGTTCTGTCATGCCCAGAGGCTCGAACATTTCCAAGGTCGGCGGATGAATGGTGCCCGCCCGCGGATCGTCAAATATTTGCGGCTCAGCTTCCAACAGAATGAACGGAATGCCGTAATGCTGCAGGTTCAGCGCGGTCGTATATCCGATCGGACCGGCGCCGGCGATGAGAATGCAGTCGGTATTATCCATGGGGGCCGAGGGCGTCTTGAAGAGTCGGGTTCATTTGACCATTATCCAATATTACGAATAACACGAAATCAAGATGTGGTAATCCCAAAGGAGGATGCCGTTATGGATAAAGCCACCCAATTGACCAAGGCACAAGAACCCTGGATCGGCTCGCGGGGAAGGATCGCGGTCATCATCCCATCGACCAATATCGGCGTGGAGTATGACTGCCAGCGGATCATCCCGCCGGGGATCACCTGGCATTTCTGCCGCTTCTTCGTGGAACAGCCGGACCTTTCCAGCGACAACATGTTCCTGGCCTTCATCGACGCTATCCGCCACACCATTCCCCACGCCATGCGGGACGCCATGACCTGCGAGCCGTCGCAGATCATGATGGGCATGTCGGCGGAGACCTTCTGGGGCGGCCTGGCAGGCAATGCGGAGTTCACGGGGCGCCTGCGGGAGGTCTGCGGCGATGAAATCGGCATCACCACCGGCGCGAACGCGCTCGACGCGGCGCTGAAAGCCTTCGGCGCGAAGAAAGTTTCGGCGCTCACCCCCTATCAGCCCGTCGGCGATGAACAGGTTCATCGCTTCCTGGAAGAGACCGGCTATGAAGTACACAAGGTGGTTGGCCTTAAATGTGATACGGCCACGTCCATCGCGCACACGCCGCCCCAGGAAGTCATCGACATTGTCGTCAATCAATTGGACGCGCCCGACGTGGACGCCATTGTTCAGGCCGGCACCAACCTGACGGGGCTCGATATCTTCCCGACCTTGGAAAAGCACCTGGGCAAGCCGGTCATTCCGATCAACGTCGCCACCATCTGGCACACGTTCCGAACCACCGGTGTTGATGACAAGTTCATCAACAAGGGCTGGCTACTGGAGAGACACTAAATCCCATGAGCACTCAAAAGCCTGTTTTGGTTGTTGGCGGCGGGCCGGTCGGCTGCGTCACCGCCCTGATCCTGTCGAAGGCCGGCGTGCCGGTCACTATCCTGGAGTCCGAAGACGATCTGATCATGGATATGCGGGGCTCCACCTTCCACCCGCCGACACTGGACATGCTGGATGATCTTGGCGTCACACCTCAGATGATCGAACAAGGGCTGATCACGCCCATGCTGCAATACCGGGACCTGGACGACGGCCTGATCGCCGAGTTCGACCATGGTATGCTGACGGACTACACCCGCCACCCTTACCGGCTGCAGTGCGAACAGTTCAAGGTCACCCGGATCATTGTCGATATGCTGGATGATTACCCGGATACAAACCTGCTCTTCAACGCCAAGGTGGTGAAAATCGAGCAGAGCGACGATGGCGTGACCGCGACATTCGAGACCCCTGACGGGACACAAACCATCGAAGGGTCCTACCTGGTCGGCTGCGACGGCTCCCGAAGCACGGTGCGCAAATCCCAGGACATCACATTCGAGGGTTTCACCTATCCGGAGCATTTTGTCACCGTCAGCACCTCCCTGCCGGTCGATAGCATCATCCCGGACATGGGCGGCGTCGCCTATATCTCTCATCCGGACGAATGGTGTGCATTGATCCACGCACCGCAGTTTTGGCGATTCCTGTTCCCGACGTCACTGGACCTCAGCGACGAAGAGGTCATGAAAGACGATTATCTGCAGATGCGGATGCAGCGGATCGCCAAGTCCGACACCGATTACCCCATCGAACACCGCACGATTTATAACGTGAACCAGCGGGTGGCGGAGACTTATCGCAAGGGCCGGGTGATGCTGGCCGGCGACTCGGCGCACGTCAACAACCCGCTGGGCGGCATGGGGCTCAACGGCGGGGTCCATGACGCGGTCAATTTGGCGACCAAGCTGATCAGCATCTTGCAGGAAAACGGTGATGAAGCGCTGTTGGATCAATATGACCGGCAACGACGGCCCATCGCCATCGAATACGTGCAGCAGCAGACCATCCGCAACAAAAAAATGATCGAAGAGCGGGACCCGGCGGTGCGTAAAAAGACCTATGACGAACTGCGGGCCAAAGCGGCGGATAAAGAACAGGCCATCGCGGTAATGCTGCAAACGTCGATGATCAACGCGGTCCGCAAGTCGGACGCGCTTCAATAGAAAACTACGCGAGTTTGACCATCACCTCGTCGGCGGTCATCAAGTCCGCATATTTCTGCGCCATATCGAACATATTGGCGTCGTGCGGCCCGATGGCCCGGTCGCCGACGCAATCACTGGCGACGATAGTCTTGAAATTATAGCTCATGGAATCGATCACGGATGCACGGACACAGCCCGACGTGGTGCAACCGGTGACAATCACCGTGTCCACATGCTTGGCGGTCAGCCAACTCTGCAGGCTGGTGCCGAAGAAGGCAGAGGGTTGGGTCTTGCGGACGATGTATTCGCCCTCTACCGGCTTCAGATCATCCACCACCTGGCTGGCGGGCGCATCTTCGGTAAGGCCTCTTAGGCCTGGCGCCTTGAGGCAAAACACGCCGGAGTCGGAACCGTCATCCGCATAGACCACGCGGGTGAAGGCCACCGGCACGTTCTTCTGGCGGCAGGCGGCCAAAAGACGCCTGGTGTTGGCAATGGCCTCGTCAATATTTCCGCCACCGAAAGCGTCCGGATCGGCGAAACCGTTGACGAAATCGACGATCAGCAGCGCCGGCCGTTCGCCAAAGCCGCTTTGGTTGCCAAAATTCTGCCGCTCATAAACGTCGAGGTCGTTCATCCGACATCCTATTCAATCTCGTAGGACCGGCGGATCATGGAGATCATCCCCGTGCCCAGCATGAACTGTTTGGCGCGCGCAGGATCAGCCGCCGTCTCCCGCAATTCCTGCAGGTTCTTGGCGCGGGATTCCGGGTCCTTTGCCTCCAGCCGCTTCTTATTCTGGATGGTCTGGGCCTGGACAAATTCCACGCAGGTGGTTCGGCGTTGCCGGTCATACAAATCCAAGAGGCTCTCTTCCGCTTCACCTTTCCACACCTGGCTGAGCTTTTCCGTCAGGTTGACTGCATCATGAATACCACCATTCAGCCCCATACCGCCGATGGAATTGTTCACGTGCGCCGAATCGCCCGCCAGCATCACCCGGCCCTTGCGAAAGGTCTGCGCCACCCGCTGATGAGTCACATAGATATTGCGATGGACCACATCATATTCGCCATCCTTAGGGAAAAACTTGGCGAGCCGCGCCTGAATGCTATCGTCGCTCATCACCTCTTCGTCGGTCTCTTCTTCCCTGGTGGGAAAGACCGTCCGCCACAGGCCCGGCGGGCCGTCCGCGGCAACCTTGAACAGATTGCACCACTCGTCCGGGTCAGCGAAGTAATTGCGATAGGAGACGTCTTTATTCTGCTGAAAATTGTAGGGTGTGGTGAAGACGATAAAGCGCTCCGGATAGGTAAACCCCTCGAACGAAATATCGGCCGATTTTCGCACCACACTGCGCCCACCGTCGGACCCGATTAGATAACGCCCGGTGAACTGTTTCGGCCCCTCCGGCGTGGTCACGTCAACCACGACCTCATCGCCCTTGTCTTCCTGGCCGGTCACTTCGTGAGAGAACAGAATTTCCGCATCCGGAAAATCGCCCAGCTTCTTCCGCACGATTTTCGACAACTTGAACTGCTCACACTGCACCACGTAGGGGAAACGGGTTTCGTCGGCCAACAGACTGTGATCAAAGCGCGCCACCAGATCGCCCGTCGGCCGGTCCCAGAAACAGAAATCCTTGCAGACAAGGCCAACCTCTTCCGCTTCCTTGGCGACGCCCAAATCTTCCAGCATCTCCAAAGTCGCCGGGTGCGTGGTCGCAGCGCGGGGATCGTCATAAAGCCGATCCCCGGCCTCAAACAAGGTGACGGGAATACCTTCTTGCGAGAGCTTCAGCGCGGAAATCAGGCCCACGGGCCCGGCCCCGGCGATCAAAACCCGATCAGTGTTCGCATTCGCCATCTTATTCTTCCCAGTACTGGGAGAATTCCGTGGCCACCGCCTGCTCGTAGCTGACCTCGCCCTCGATCAAACCGACCGCCCGTTGGAACGCGGCCATACCCTGGACGAATTCCTCGGAGATAGCGGCGGTGTAGTACGGCAAATCCCGCTCCACCACTTGGGCAATCAGGCCGGCTTCCGTTGCCGGAAATAGTTTCTCGCCCACCTTGGTCGCCAGGCTGATGTCTTCCTTCAACGCCTTATGGGTTTTCACCAGCGCGCGCACGGCGGCGGCGCAGGCGTCCGGCTGTTCGTCGATCATTTTCTGCGATGTGATCAGCGCCGGCATGGTGTAGTTGAACGCATTGGGCGGTCCGTCGCCCCGCCGCGCATCAATCACCATGGTCCCCGCGCCCCGGGTCACAGCGACTTCGGCCCCCATGCCGTTGGCCCAGAAACCATCGATCTTGCCGTCTTCCAAAGCTTGAGCGGCGGTCACGCCAAAGTTTACGTTGTTGCCCTGGAACGCGCCGGGGACTGGGGCGATATTGACCTTGTCTTTTTCCAGATCAATTCCGGCCTCGATCAAAAGCTGTTTCAGACCCAGATCGACCAGGGGCGCAGCGCCGATGTTTAATCCCTTCACCGCCTCGATATCCCCCTGCTTAGCGCCCAGGTCTTTGCGCAGGATCAGAAACCAGTACATGCCTTGGGCCAACGAGCCCAAGAGTTTGCCGCCATTCCATTCAGGAAATGCGTGGGCCGTGGAGTGTGCGGAACCGCCCACAAACTGGATTTCGCCATCGCGCAAAACCTCCAGCGTCCGGTCGACGGGAAAGATAAGCTCAAGCTCCATATCCAGGCCTTCTTCCTTGAAGAGGCCAAGCTCCACGGCAGCAGCGGCCGGGAAATAAGAATTGGAAATTAGATCAGGTATGGCGATTTTCACGTTGGTTCTCCCCTGGAAAATATCTGGCCCATATACATCATAGCCGCCCCCGACAGGGCAAGTCCGGAAGCGCTGATAATTATGCCGTCAGGCCGCCATCCATGATGATGGATTGCCCGGTGAATGCGGCCGCGCCTGTGATCACTGCGAGTTTTCTGCTCATGCTCCGTACTGCTCCTGCAATTTGCGGACGGCGGTCATTTCCTCACAGGCCCGGATCAATTGATCAAGGGTCGTCACCCCCCGGGCCGGTAGGCGCTTTAACATAGCCGCGAAGATTTCCGCCGTGGCGACGGCATCGCCGATGGCCGAATGCCGGCCCTCGATCTGCACGCCGTGCCGCCTGGCGATGGCCTCGAACGACTGGTCTTTCGCATCCCGGTCCAAAAAGACCGAGATCAAAAGCGTGTCCAGAACCAAATGGTCGAAGGATACGCCCGTTTCGGCCTCTTTCAGTTTTAGGAAGGTCATATCAAACGGCGCACTATGTGCGACCAGCACCGTGTCGCCGGCAAACGCGTGAAACTCTTTGATCCGAGGGCCAATGGCCGGCTGTCCCGTCACCATATCATCGGAAATACCGTGAATACGGATGGACGCTTTGGGAATCGGCCGGCCCGGATCGATCAATACGTCAAACAACAGATCTGACGCCACGTTCCCGTCCCGCACGCCGATCGCGCCGATGGAAATGATCTCGTCGCCGTCGGATGGCCGCAGACCGGTGGTTTCCGTATCGAACACCGTATAGGCGATGTCGGTAATATTTTTGCCGCCAAGCTCGGCCCCATGCCGGGGCAGGTTCAACAGCCCATAATCATAAAACTCGGGCCGGTCGGGCAACGCACGGGAATCCACCTCCCGCGCCGCCAATTCCGAATGCAGAAACCACCAGCCGATCGCACCCAATACGCCAAGCACCACAACCACGGCCAGCGCGAAACTCGGATAGCTTCCTTCCCCAATGGGCAACTGTGCGTAGGCGATCAACAAAACCAATAGAATCGCCGCCGATGTCCAGGCCAGACTGGCCCACGTCACCAATCGCCGGGTGCTCCATCTGGAAAGTTTCATTTCCTCTGCCCCATTGGAATCATTGGCATTTTTTTCCTTGAGAGCTGACAGTCCCGGTTACAGGTTTACATTCCAGCCACGCCTAGCTTCAATAGACGCCAATCTGCCGGGTCTTGGCAACAACCGATCAACCGGAGACCGCAATATGCTGTATATTCTTGGTATCATTTTGTGGTCGGGAAACCGATTCAGGCGATATTCAACCTGATTATTTTCGTTCTGTCGGGCCTTATTTTCGTCGGCACCCTGGGATTCGGCTCGTTTCTCAGCTTCCCGCTTTGGATTGTCGCCGTGATCCATGCCCTATTGGTGGTTCACGGTCATAATTCCGATAAGAAGATCGAGAAGATCGCTGACGCCGTCGCGCAACGGGGTGGCGACGCGCCGGAGTAGATAACCGGCACTTTTCTCCGTCATCCACGGGCTTGAGCCGTCCTTTATCGCGTCGCCCCCGACCCGCGAAGCGGCTGTCGGGGGTCCATCCGGCGTTTCAATTTTCTCGACTAAACCCATGGTCCCCCGAGACTTGTCTTCGCCAACTCGGGGGTGACGCTTGAAAATGTGATCAGGGATGACGCATTAGTGGACGCCGAGCCCCCTCAATAAAGCTCCCCGCCCACTTCGAAATTTATCTTCGACCGGAGCCCATCCACGGCAGTGAGCGCCTGACGCAGGTCGACCTTTTCACGCCGGGTCAGGCTCGCCGGATCGACGCAGTTTGATGCCGCCCCCGTCGCCTCGAAATCCCTGATCTGCGTGCGGAGGATAAACCCGGCCAGGAATGTAAACGCCCCGGTCAACTCGTCGTGCTCATCCTCGGTCAGCACTCCTTGTTCCCTCAGCCCCGCCATCCGGGCAAGCGTCCCCACCTCGGCCACGCCTTCTCGCAAAGCCAACAGCCGGATGCCTTGCACAAGGGGAAACAATCCATGCAGCTTGAGATCAATCTTGCCGGTGTGCGGACCTTCCTTCACCGTCGCGAACCGCCCGAACCAGCGAAGCGCGGTGCCTAAATCCCGGTCTGCCGAGTAGAGCCGCCTGACGAACGGCTTGTTGCCGCGCATAATCTCGGTGACATGAATTCGCAAGTCGTTGGCCAGCCCGATTTCTCCCGAAATCCCCCTGAAATCGAAGAAAATGTCGAAGTTGAGAAGCGCTTGTTCCGTCGGTGACCGGTTCCAGTGATCAACCTGGGCAATCCAGCCCCTGAGCGGCTTTCGCCATAAGGGATTGGTCGCCATCACGTCGCCTTGGCAATAGGTCAAACCGATCCGGTCCAAATCGCGGGATGTCCGCGTCGCCAGTTCCAGAAACCACGGATCAGCCGCAGTGATTTCTTCGTCCGCCGCGTCTTCCAGAATGAAACCGTAATCCTGGTCCGGCGTCAGGTAGTTCTCTCCCCGGCCGCCGGACCCCATGATCACCAGACAGTAATCCAGCGGCGCAGGACCTTGCCCTTCTTTCTCGAGAGCCTTGGCATTCAGCGCCGCCACCAAACTGTAGATATCGTTGTTGATGTGGGTGAGAAGCGCCAGGACCTCGGGCGCCGGCACACCGCCGCCCATCAAATCCCTGGTGAGACTGACCTGGGCGGCCTTGGTTTCCGTCAGGCCGTCCAAATCCCGGTCGCGGGTGATATCATCAATTCTGGATATCAGATCGCCAGACGCCAATTCGGTCACCCGGAACCGATCCAGCACGCCGGTCACCCGTCCTTCAATATCAATGACCACCAAATGTCGACGCCCCCGCCGGCGCATACTGGTCAGCGCCTGATAGAGGTAATCGTCCTCCCCCACGGCTTCGACGGGGGCTGACATAACATCGCTTACCGGCTGCCCCGGATCGGCGCTGAAAACCACGCGGCGTACGATGTCTTGTTCGGTGACAAGCCCTAAAGGCCGCTGATTGTCGTCGATCACAATGACCACAGATTTTTTCCCGGTTGTCATTGCGCCGGCCACATCGCGCAGTGGCGCATCGGGAGGAACGAGCGCCGGAGCGCCGCCGATATAGTCGCGAACCCGTTTGAAGAAAAACTCGGTCATCGGCGATGGATCAGTCATTTCCTTCCGCCCTTACGGTTGAATCGGCCTACGCCGCTGCCCGCCGGTCCCGCCATTGCTGGGCGATGGTCTCCGGCTCCCAAATCTTATTCAACTGATCCCGCACATGCCGCCAGCGAAACCGGATAGAATTCTTCACCGCCAAGCCGTCATATTTCTTCAGTTCATCCGCCACCGGCGCCCATTCGTAGAGCGCATCCATGCTGCGCAGGAAGGCAATATCGTCCACGGGCGCCTCGTCCCAGTTGATCCGGCCGACGCCGGTGTGGAATTCTTTGATCGCTTCATCAAATCCCTGGGGACGAAAATCCGGCACTTCCTCGTCTTCCAGCACCGTGTCAAAGAGATACAACGCAAGAGCCTTTTGCTCATCCTGGCTCAGGGATGTCGCCTGACCAATCCGTGCGGTGAGGTAGACACAGAGATCACCTAAACACACCAAATAGATTTCCCACTTGGCAATATTGAGGGACTTGGAGAAAGTTTCGTCCTCGAACAGCAACGTGTATCGAGTGCCCGCCCGAGTTTTTACATACTGATAGAGGGTAATCTGGCTCACATACTTGGATCGAGTCTCGGCGAATCGGACCAGGTCCTCGGGGCTCGCTACCGGGTCATCCGTGCGCCAGAAATGCAGGGCGCGAAGAGCTAACCCTATGAAATAAAATAGATCTTTAAAGACAGAAAAGGCTTTTTGCCACATTTAACTATGCTTTTACCCACACTTGATGTAACTTTGACGCAAAATTTATAGGCCTCTGCAAGCCTTCCGGACAAGCATATCCCGGTTTGGGTTGTAGGGATGTATAAATTTTTGGTCCGAAAACACATAAACAAACGGATCAAGACTGGGAGTAAATCAGCCGCGTGGCGACCGACGTAGCGTAACAGTTTCTGCGCGGTATCGGCTTCAACTATGAAGGGGGCTTCAACAAATGTCTGATATCACGCCCGAAGTGCGAGCAGCACACTGGGCAAAAACACGGAACCTGACGATCCTGACTTTGGTCATCTGGTTCATCTTTTCATTCGTGGTCCATTGGTTCGCCAATGACCTGAATGGATCAACTTTCATGGGCTTCCCGCTCGGCTACTACATGGCCGCGCAAGGCTCGCTGTTCGTCTTCGTTCTCCAGATTTTTTATCTCGCCTATGCGCAGAATAAGATCGACGAAGAGTTCGGCGTGGCCGAAGACGAATAGCGGATGAAAGGATCAGCTCAATGAAGGGTAATTTCATCGACAATCTGCCAAAAGTATACGGCCTGTATACCGGCGGCTTCATCGTCTTCATCCTGCTCATGGCCGTTCTCGAACAAATAGGCATGGACGCGGAGACAATCGGCATTCTTTTTGTCGCGTTTACCATCTTGATCTATGCCGGTATCGGTTGGCTGTCGCGGACCATGGAAGTTGGGGCGTATTACGTCGCCGGCCGACAGGTTCCGGCGCTGTTCAACGGCATGGCGACGGCTGCGGACTGGATGTCCGGCGCGTCCTTCGTGGCGATGGCCGGCGGCATCTACTTCGGCGGTCATGGCTATCTGGCCTTCGTCGTCGGCTGGACCGGCGGCTATGTGCTGGTGGCTTCGCTGATGGCGCCGTATCTGCGTAAGTTCGGCTGCTACACCGTACCCGATTACATCGGCACGCGGTATGGCGGCAACCTTGCGCGGCTCTGCGCCGTGATCGTTCTGGTGGTGGCGTCGTTCACGTATGTGACCGCGCAGATTAACGCCACGGGCACGATTGCCGCCCGCGCGCTGCAAATTCCGTTTGAAGTCGGCGTTTGGTTCGGCCTCCTCGGCATCCTGCTGTGCTCCATGCTCGGCGGTATGCGCGCGGTGACCTGGACCCAGGTGGCGCAGTACATCGTGCTGATTATCGCCTATCTGGTGCCGGTCTTCTGGATGTCCAACAAGCAAGGCTTTGGCCTTATTCCGGAATTCGCCTACGGCGAAGCTGTGATGCGGGTCGCGGAATTGGAAGTCATGCACAAGGTTGGTGAACTGAAACCGGTTGCCGGTGTCGGTCTTGCCGCGTTGACGAAACTTCACAACGATCCCGGCAGCGCCGTGGATAGCTGGAAGTTTGTCACCTTGGCCTTCATGATGATGGCCGGTACGGCGTCCCTGCCGCACATTCTGATGCGCTACTTCACCACGCCTTCGGTGAAAGCGGCCCGTCAGTCCGTGGCATGGTCCCTGCTGTTCATCTTCCTGCTGTACTTTACAGCGCCGGCCTTGGCGACATTCACCAAGCTTCAAATTCTTGATCCGAATCTGGCGACAGGCATCATCGGCAAGTCCTTTGCTGATGTCTCGAACCTCGATTGGATCCAGAAATGGAGCAATGTCGGCTTCCTGAAGATCATCGACAGTAACGGTGACGGCATATTGCAGATCAACGAATTCTTTATGCGCGGCGACATCGTCGTGCTGGCAACACCGGAAATTGCCGGTCTGCCGTTCGTGATCTCGGGTCTTGTCGCCGCCGGTGGTATGGCAGCCGCCATGTCCACGGCTGATGGTCTGCTGTTGGCGATCGCCAACGCCCTGTCGCACGATCTCTACTACAAGATGATCGACCCGAACGCTGATACCAAGAAACGTTTGGTTGCGGCGCGCGTCCTCTTGATCTTGATCGGTGCAGCCGGCGCAGCAGTCGCCAGTCTGAAGCTGACCAGCATCTTGGGTGCGGTTGCTTGGGCGTTTAACTTTGCAGCCTCTGGCCTGTTCTTCCCGCTGGTGCTTGGCATCTGGTGGAAGCGGGCCAATCGCGAAGGCGCCGTTGCAGGTATGATCCTAGGCTTTGCCGCAGGCACTTACTATCTGGTCCATATCAGGTGGCTGGGTGGGGCTGAGATTCTCGATCTCAACCATCTGCGGTTCGGTATTGTCGGCATGGCTGTCAGCCTTGTCGCCATGGTCGTCGTGACGTTGATGACCAAAGAGCCGGATCAGGAGACCCAGGATATGGTCGACAATATGCGGATCCCGAAAGGGACGACCATATTGTCCGGCGATCACTAGTTTCCTGTGATCTGACAAAATTCGGGGCGAAGCTTGTCTTCGCCCCGTTTTTTTTAATCTGTTTCTTCATAATTTCTAAGCTTGGACAGCAGCCGTGACCGAAGCCTTCCCAATTTGGGTCATTGTTATCGACTATATCCTGGGCATGGTCATGTGGACCCTGATGGGCCGCACCGGCATGAATATTTTCCTGCGGGAAGATTCCGAATTCTTTTTCATGAAGTTCTTCGTCCGGGTCACCAACCCGATCCTCAAGGCGTTTGACCGGATCACCCCGGAATTCCTGATCCGGCCGCTGGTGCCCCTCTATGTCGCGTGGTTTTTCTTCCTGTTTCGCTTTTACGCCATGCCTTGGGCAATGGGTTATGAAGTCATGGGGATGCTGTCTTTCCCTCTGGAAGGGGAAATCGCCCGCGGCATCTACGCCATCGGCAGCGGTAAATAGGAATATCCCCTCAAGCATTCTTGAGTCGCGCTTTTTCCCGTTCAGGTCTAAGCTACGTGCTTCGGTATTGAACCTACGGAGGAACCGCGCCGTGGCGGCCCTGCAGGGTATCGTCAGTTTTTTCTTCTATATGTGGACCGGCCAGCTTGGCCTGCCGTTCACCTATTGGATCGTCGGCCTGTTGGGCAACTTCACCGTCTTCCTCCTCCCCCTCGCGCTGTTCGATGATCTGGGCCAGGAAATGAACCGCGCACAGATTTATCACTTGGTCGTCTGCGCCCTCTATTACCTGTTTTCCTCCATCTGCGTGGCCCGCGCCATCGGCTACCGCAAAAGGCCCAAAACCTGGCCTTTCTAAACCTCATGGTGCCTGGAAATGCCGGGTGAAACTGATACACTGCGCGCCATCTAATAGAATATGATTTAAAGGGGAAACCAGGGATGAGCAGGCTTCAAGACAAAGTTGCGATTGTCACCGGCGCCGCGCAAGGAATCGGTGCGACGTATGCCAAGGCCCTCGCGGCGGAAGGCGCCAAGGTCGTGGTCTCGGACGTTCTCGATTGCAGCGAAATCGCCGGCGTGATTGAAAAAGAATACCAGGGCGCTGAAGTCCTGGCTCTCAGCACCGATGTCAGTGACGAAGCCGCCTGTAATGATATGGTGGCCAAAACGGTCGAACGGTTCGGCCGGGTCGATATCATGGTGTCCAACGCCGCGTTGTTCGGCAATTTGACGCCGGGCCCATTCGAGGATATTTCCGCTGACGACTGGGACAAACTGATGGCGGTCAACGTCAAAGGCCCATTCCTCTGCGCCAAAGCCGTGGTGCCGCAAATGCGCAAACAGAAATCCGGCAAGATCATCAATATTGCTTCGGGGACCCTGTTCAAGGGCACCCCAAACCTGTTGCACTATGTCACCTCCAAGGGCGCGGTCCTGGCCATGACACGGTCACTGTCCCGGGAAGTCGGCGACGACAATATTTGCGTTAATACCATCGCACCGGGCCTGACCATGAGCGAGAACGTCATCAATAATATGGACGGGGGCCGGTCGATCTCTGCGGACCTGACCGTCAACAGCCGCGCCCTCAAGCGCCCGCAGGTGCCGGAAGACCTGACCGGCGCGCTGATTTTCCTGTCGTCGCCGGAAAGCGATTTCATGACCGGCCAGTGCATTGTGGTCGATGGCGGCTCGGTAAACCACTAGGGGCCGGACCCTAGGTCAACAAACACAACAGATTATGAAGGATAAATCATGTCTCTGACTCCCCTCGAAGAAATCGGTGAACCGTTTTACTTCATTGTTGGCAACGCCGAAGACGCGGGATTTGAGGCCCCGCCGAACCCGCTGGGTCAATCGCTGCGAACCTGGGTGAGGTCCCTGGGCGGCCAGCAGAAAGAGGCCGTGGTCGTCAACGCCGCCACCGGGGTGACATGGCGATTTGCCTGCGACGAAGGGGCGCATCTGGGCGGCTATGACAAGGCGCCAAATCCCCTCACCTATCTTTGCACCGGCTTAGTCGCCTCATATATGAACGAGATCACGGCCCTGGCGGAACAGCGGGGGATTGAGCTTAAGGATTTGGAGCTAATCCTCGACAATTTCTATTGGCGGGAAGGGGATTTCCGCAAAGGCACCATGGTCAGCGGATCGTTTCCGCCGGAACTGCTCGCCGTCTGCGAAACAGATGCCGATGATCAGACCTTGAATGCGCTCTTGTACGAAGGTGTCGCCGCCGCGCCGTTGAACGGCCTGGCGCTCGGCAGTCATCCGAGCCTGTTCAACCTGGTCCATAACGGTAAGCAGATCACGACGACCCAGGTCACGCCGTTGGGGACCGAACCTTATCCCGATCCGGGCGACAAGTTCTCCAAGATCACGCGGATGGAAAACAGCCCTGCGGTCGACGGCCTGATCAGCTTCCTGAACGATAGTCATCCCCGCTATGCGGAGTTCATGGCGCAAAGATCAAAGGACCCGGAACTCACCGACGATCAACTGCTCATTCATATGAACAGCAGTTGCATGATGCGCCCCGACGGCATCAAGGACATCATCAAGAAACAGGGCGGTTCCACCGCCGCGCCGGAATGGAGTTACCTGTCGGAGGAAGCCAACGGCTTTGGCGGCCAAGGCCGCGCCCCGGATGCGGCATCGCTGATCTCCGCCGGTATCGGACTTTGTTTCATGACCCAGATCGGCCGCTACAGCCACATGGCCAAACTACCGGTCGGCGAGTACAGCATTGTCCAGGACACGCACTTCTCTCTGGGCGGCGCGTCCGGCGGCACGGGCAAGGCAGCCGTGGCGAAGCCGGTGGAGACGCATATCTACCTGGAAAGCGACTGTACGGATGATCAGGTCCAAGAAATCGTCGGCGTTGCCGAACGCACCTGCTTCCTGCACGCTTTCTGCCGGGATGATCTGAAGCCGAAGGTCCGGGTCAGCCGTCGCTCCAAGGCGGCCTAGACGTCCTTGACCGGAATGCCGCCCATCCGAACGATCTCATAGCGTTCGTCCAAGGCGGAAGACAGGGGCTGACGCTTGTCGTCGTCCAGGCCGATCCACATGCGCAACAGGTGACGGCCTGAATCAGACTCTGGATCGTCCTCGAACGCGTCCCGGCCGTGCATGGTGGCGTGGTTGTTGATGAGCTGAATATCCCCTTCCTGGAACATCATAGAGATGCGCAGTTCCGGCCGCCGGGCAATTTCCTGCACGGTGTCCAGGGCTTCCAATTGCCGCTCCGTCGGCGCGTATTCGGGACCGAACCGTTCGCAGGACCTATAGTAGCTGCGATTGCCGAACCGGGCCGAAATGTGGCCGTCCTTCGCACTAAACATGGGCAATCTCATCCAAGGGGTATACCCTTCGGGCTCCTCCCCCCGCCAATCCATGTAAAAGGGTTCGTACAGAACCTCCAATAGATCCGGGCGTTCGCGACGCAGCACATTGTGCACGGTCAAGGAACTCACCAAGTGGCTGAGCCCACCCTGCTTCGCCTGCCGCAGACAAAACAACCCCAACACATCCACCGGCAGAAAATCGCAATGAAAATCCATTTCCTGGGCGGTCTGATAACCTCGCGCCATGGGATCGACAAAGTACCGGCCTTCATCCATCACATGCCCCAGCAAATGCCCCCGGGCGTTCTGTGACACCGGGAAGCCGATATTCACGCCGATCCCCCAATAGAGGAGTTCGCACTCTTCCTGGCTGTACTTGTCCCGGGGAATGCCCCGGGCGATGACAAACCCTTTTCCGTGGCTGACCTCTTCGATCATTCCGTTAAGCTCTTCGGCGGCGGCCACCAGTGAAAAGTCTTCTTTGTCGAAGGGAATTTTAAGCCCGGCCTTCTTGACCTTCACCAAGGCCGCATCCAGCTCGTCGAGAGAGTCCTGCCGCCATTGATGTATCCAATCTTCCTTTGATTGGATGTCGGAGCCGACCCACGCAGCCGGCCCGGTCAGTTCTTCTTGAATTCGTTCGAGCATCGTTCTTGCCTTTGATTTTCGATCCCAAATTATGGTGGCTGAACCGGGAATTGTAAAACAGGCAGCACACTTTCACCGGCTTGCCCAGGCCTGCCGGTTGGCTTAGGGTCCGGTCCCTAGTCTCAGCCGGACAAACAGGGAAAGGCAAAGCGATGGTTTCACAAGATATTGTAGCGGATTTGGCTCCAACCGGCGTGTTGCGCGCCGGCATCAATCTTTCGAACGTGTTGCTGGTCACCGACAAAGCGGCCAACGGGGACCCGGTCGGCGTTTCCCCCGAGATGGCGGCAATGATCGCGGAACGTCTGGGCCTGCCGTTAGAGCTGATCCCTTATGACACGCCGGGCGAAGTGGCCGACGCTATTGACAATTGGGATATCGGCCTGATCGCGGCGGACCCGAAGCGCGCGGAGACCATCGCCTTTACCACGGCTTACGTACAGGTTGAAGCGACCTACCTGGTGCCCGAAGACTCACCTTTTCAGGACATCGACGATGTCGACGCGGACGGGGTGCAGATCGCCATCGCAGGGCGCGCGGCCTATGACCTTTTTCTCGACCGGCACTTGAAACATGCGGAATTGAAGCGCGGCAAGGGGCTGGTGGGGGCAGTAGCCTTGTTCAGAGAAGAAAAGTTGGACGCCCTGGCCGGTCTCCGTCCGGCGCTCCTGGACAATCAGAAAGAGTTTCCCGGCTCCCGCGTGCTGGACGGATGCTACACCACGGTGCAACAGGCCATCGGCACCCGCCCGCAAAGCAAGCTGGCCGCTGAGTTCCTGCAGGCGTTTGTGGATGAAACAACCGGCAACGGCACGGTCCAGGGCTTTATCGACAAGCACGGCGTTACCGGCCGGCTGAGCGTCGCGAATAAGCGATAGGCACAACCGTGAACACTCGCGAAATCGGCATCATCCTCAACGGCGCGACCGGGGGAATTTGCAGCAAACAGCATATCGGCAATAGCCTTGTTCCGATCATCCAAGAAGGCGGCTTGCCCGTCGGCGATGACGTGGTCGTGCCCAAGCTTCTTCTGGTTGGCCGGAACGAGGGGAAGCTCGCCGCCGTCGCCAATGCCAACGGGTTAGACGCCTGGACCACGGATTTGGATGCCGCCCTAGCCGACGAAGATTATCCGATCTTTTTCGACGCCGCTTCGACCCA
>Ga0181594_10000139_pt1 | contig 58750 bp, 53 predicted proteins | sample 071ome_18_FD_145603 | JGI IMG/M metagenome (GOLD analysis project Ga0181594, IMG submission 145603) | Coastal salt marsh microbial communities from the Groves Creek Marsh, Skidaway Island, Georgia - 071413BT metaG (spades assembly) | ecosystem: Environmental > Aquatic > Marine > Intertidal zone...
TCCAGATGATGCTGCCGGGAGCGAAGGATCGCAGGTCGAGTTGGTCGAGATCGACCTGAGCCTGAAGCTCCTCATACGCCGTGAGCAGCACCTGAAACCCTCGGTCGAGCCGGAAGCCATCGATTTCATCGGTCCGAATTCGCCCTCCGACCGCGTCCGCCGCTTCGATCACGGTCACGTCGACATCCCGGTCGAGGAGTCGACGAGCACACGCGAGCCCGGAAAGGCCCGCCCCGATGACGATGACCCGGGACCGCGACGCGTCCGGGTGTCCATTCATGTTCATTCCCCGTTCATGTTGTGAGCGAAATATGAGCGAGCTATTGCGAATTGTCTAGGTATCTGTTTAACTATCGTTCAAGAAAGTAAACGCTTCATGTACGATTGGAGGTCTCCATGTCCAGCTTTGCTATCGCACTGCAGCTCATCATCGCCCTGGGAATCGTGAATGTGTGGGTGTTCCGCCGCGATCGTGCGACCGGCTTCCGACCGGACGGTGCGGCCAACATCTCCGAGGAATTCGCCCGTTACGGCTTTTCCGACTCGTTCCGTCGGACGATCGGGGCGACCAAGCTGCTCCTCGCGGGTCTGCTCGTGATCGGGGTGGTGTATGCCCCGCTCGCCATTGCGGCTGCTGCGGGGATGGTGCTGCTGATGTCGGGTGCCGTCGCGGCTCACATCAAGGTTCGGGACCCGCTCGTGAAGTCCGTTCCTGCCCTGCTCATGCTCGTGATGTCCGCTGCCGTGGTGATCGTTCGGATCTGATGACGGCGCTCTACATTCATGTGATCGCGACCGTCTTCATGGCGGGTTTGATCGTCTTCGTGCAAGTGGTTCATTACCCCCTGATGGCCAAGGTCGGAGAACACGCGTGGGTCGGATACGAGCAGGCCCACACCGTCCGCACGGGGTGGGTGGTGATTCCGCCGATGCTTGCGGAGCTGGGGTCGGCTATGTGGATCTTCGTCTCCGCGTCCGGCGATCAGGCCGGGGGACTGGCGCTGTCGGGCCTTATTCTGCTCGCCTTCATCTGGACGTCGACCGCGGTCTTTCAGGCCCCGGCTCATGGGCGCCTCGTCCTGGGTTTCGACGACGAAGTGCACCGCTGGCTCGTCCGGTCAAACTGGATTCGGACCGCCGCATGGCTGGGACGCGTTCCGATCGCGGTTGCGATGATCGCCTCGGCGTAGGAACGGGACGCCCGCGACATGGACCATCAGCCCGTGTGCGCCCGTTGCGGGCGGCGGATGGAGGATCGGCGCCGATGGAAGGGTGCGATCCGTGAGGTGCGGTACTGCAGCGCGAAGTGTCGGAAGCTTCGCGTATCGGGGACGGACCGCCGGCTCGAGTCCGAAATTCTCCGGCTGCTCGGTGCAGCTGCTGCTGGGTCGAGCATCTGTCCATCCGAGGCTGCCCGAGCGGCTCGTCCCGGGCACTGGCGGCCTCTGATGGAGGCCGCTCGAAGCGCCGGTCGCCGGTTGGCGGCCCGCGATGTGGTTGAGTGGGTTCAGCGGGGGCGACGCGTGGACCCCTCGACCGCGCGTGGTCCAGTGCGGATTCGTCGCGGCAGGGAATGGGACCCGCGAGTCCCCGACGTGTCCCCGTGACGCCCGATCATGTGCTGGTGCTGGGCGACCAGCTGACGGATCAGGTCGGTCCTCTCTCGCGGGCGGAGCCAGGCCACACGACCGTGCTCATGATCGAGTCGCACGCGATCGCGGAACAGCTGTCCCACCACAAGAAGAAACTGGGCCTGGTCCTCTCGGCCATGCGCCACTTTGCAGCTTCACTGAGGTCGAGAGGCTTCGAGGTCGCCTACCTTCACTCCAGCGATTTCGCTACCGGTGTCACCGAGTATGTGAGTCTCCACCCGGGTGCCTCCATCGACCTCATGTCGCCCACGGATTGGGGGGTGTCCGACGAGATCGTCGAGGCCGCCGAGCGTGCCGGTGGGGCGATTCGTGTGGTGCCGAATGAACTCTGGTTGACCACGGACGAAGAGTTCGACCTTTGGGCGTCGGGCAGGAAATCACTGCGGCTCGAGTACTTCTATCGTGCCGTGCGAGCTGCTCGGGGTTGGCTCATGGACGGCGACCGGCCCGCTGGAGGTTCGTGGAACTACGACGCGGACAATCGGAAGGTACCGGAGGCGGGCCATCGCTTCCCACCGGTCATCCGTTTCGAGCCGGACGACGTCACGCGTTCGGTCCTGCGCGACGTGGATGAGTCCTGGCCCGGTCACTTCGGCGAAACGGCGGGGTTCGACTGGCCGGTCACGCGAGCTCAGGCACTCGAGGTCCTCGACGACTTTCTGACCCATCGTCTACCGGTATTCGGTCCGTTCGAAGACGCCATGGTCGATGGGGAAGACGTGTTGTATCACAGCCTCCTCAGCGTGCCGCTCAACCTGGGCCTGCTTCATCCACTGGAGGTTTGCGAGCGGGCGCTCGACCGCGCCGCAGACCCCTCGAACGGCATCGGGCTGGCCTCCATCGAGGGATTCATCCGACAGATCCTCGGTTGGCGGGAATTCATTCGACACGTCTACCGGACGGGTATGCCTCGGCTTCGGGAGGTCAACGGTCTGGAGGCCGTGCGGCCGCTCCCCGACTTCTACTGGTCGGGGGAGACCCGGATGCACTGTCTCAGTCGGTGCGTGGAGCAGGTGGCCAGGTCTGGGCATGCCCACCACATCCAGCGCCTGATGGTGCTCGGAAACTTCAGTCTGATCGCGGGCGTCGACCCGAGGGAGCTGAACGACTGGTTCCTGGCGACGTTCGTGGATGCGCTCGACTGGGTGGTCACGCCGAACGTCATGGGTATGAGTCAGTTCGCGGATCTGGGATCGTTCACGTCGAAGCCGTACGCGGCGAGCGGCAAGTACATCGACCGTATGAGCGACTATTGCTCATCGTGCGTGTACGACGTGAAGTCCGTCGACGCGGAAGACAGCTGTCCGTTCAACAGCCTCTACTGGTCGTTCATTGACCGGCATCAGGATCGATGGGCCGCGAACCACCGAATGGCGATGATCACTCGTGGGTGGGCGAAGCGAGACCCGGATGTGAAGCGCCGGATCCTGGCGCGCGCCGATGAAATACTGGACTCACTCTCCAACGACCGGCTCTGACCTCGTGCGTCGCATTCTGCTGGCTCTTCTGATGTCGCTGATCGCGGCACCCGTGTCGGCGCAGACTGCGGTTCTGCGGGGACGCGTTCTGGACGTAGCCGACCTCCGGCCGATTCAGTCGGCGACCGTGACCATCGTGGGTTCGGGTGCGCAGTCGCTTACCGACGGCACCGGCAGCTTCGTGATCTCGGGTGTGCCGCCGGGCGTGGTGTCGGTCCGGGTCGACGTCCTCGGGTACGAGTCCATGCTCGAGAGCGACGTGACGCTTCGAACGAGTCGGTCGACGTACGTCGAATTCCGTCTGGAGCGACGGGCTCTCGAACTCGAGGGCATCGTCGTCGGGGCACCGGCCTTCCGGGTGCGCGATGCATCTCCCGTCTCGACGCAACTCCTGTCGAACGCGGAACTCCGGCGGACACCCGGAGGTCTCCAGGACGTCTCACGCACACTGCTCTCGCTGCCGGGTGTGCTCGGCGGGGTGGACAATCGGAACGATCTGCTCGTTCGCGGGGGAGGGCCCGGCGAGAATGCGTACTACCTCGACGGAATTCGCATTCCTCAGATCAACCACTTCGCGACTCAGGGCGCGTCCGGCGGCGCGTTGGGGTTGGTGAACGTCGACTTCATCCGCGAGACAGAGTTCTTCGCGGGGGCCTTCCCTGTGCGCTTCGGGGATGCGCTCAGCTCGGTTCTCTCGATCGACAACCGTCCCGGCTCTCCGGAAGGGGTTCGTGGAGACTTCACCCTCGGGGCGACCGAGGCTGCGCTGACGCTCGATGGCCCGGCTGGTGAGGACTCGAACTGGCTGTTCAGCGTCCGTCGCTCGTACCTGCAGTTTCTCTTCGAGGCGCTCGGACTGCCGATCCGGCCCGACTACTGGGATGCACAGTTCCGCTTCGAGTCGCAGCTCTCGGCCCGTGACCGTGTCCTCGTGGTCGGGATCGGTGCTCTCGACAACTTCGATATCGTTCCTCCGGCTGCGGGAGACGACTTCGAGAACTTCGAAATCGCGTCCCGGGTGATCGACAACGACCAGGCGAGCTTCACCGCCGGGGCGAGTTGGCGCCGGCTGATCGAAGGCGGCTATCTCACGACGACGGTGAGCCAGTCTCGCAGTCACTTCTCCTTTGAGGATCCCGGAGATGACGGCATCCCCGTGCTCGCCAACGACAGCGAGGAGCTGGACACTCGTCTGACGTTCCAGGGCGACTTCGAGCCGCGGTCGGGCGTGAGCCTGACCGTCGGTGCGGATGCGTCCCGTGCGGCGGTGGAGGCGAGTGTGTTTCAACGGGCCGTGCCGGGTGGGACGCTCTCCGACGACCTGGCGTGGGACGAGGATGTCGCCCTCTACAAGCTGAGCGTGTTCGCTCAGGGCACGGTCGATGTCGGGTCGCGCACGAAACTCACCGGCGGTGTGCGCGCCGACGAGGTGACCGCGTTGGACCAGGGCTTCGAACTCTCTCCTCGCGCGAGCCTGCTCGTCGATCTGGGCGGGGGTGTGACGGCGCAGGCCGGCGGGGGACTCTATCACCAGGCGCCGAGCCTGCTCGCGCTGTCCGTGAAGGACGAGGGCGCCCCGGTGAATCTCGGACTCAGACAGCAGCGCAACGTCCAGTTCGCCAGCGGACTCGCGTGGACCGTCAATCCGGGCCTCCGGCTCTCGGCAGAGGTGTTCTGGAAGGAGTACAGTCGGGTTCCGCTCCTGGTGAGTGATCCTCGGGTCTCTGTGTCCAATCTGGGCGGAGACTACGGTTTCGTGGGCGCCGAACCTCTGACTGACGGAGGAACCGGTCGAGCCCGTGGACTCGAAGTGTTCGCACAGCAGAAGCTTCTGGGCAGCGTCTACTTCCTCGGTGCCTATACGCTTTCATGGAGCGAATTCGCGGGCGTCGACGGACGTCTGCGACCGTCCGCATGGGACCGCCGGCACGCCGTGGACCTGACGGGCGGGTACCGAGCCGGAGCCTGGGAATTCGGCTCGAAGCTTCGCGTGCTGTCCGGGTTGGCGACGACACCGTGGGACCTGGCGGCCTCGGAGCAGAGCTACGCGGTGACCGGGCGGGGAGTCCCAGATTGGGCGCGCATCGGCGACGTACGCACGTCGGGATACGCGCGACTCGACGTGCGAGCCGAACGGCGGCTGAACTTCACCTCGTGGAATGCCGTCCTGTTTCTCGACGTCCAGAACGTCCTCAATCGTGAGAACGCGGTCGGCTTCGCCTACACGGAGGACCCGTCGTTCCCGGATCGCATTCGACCGATCGACGGATCCGGCCTGTTGCCGACCTTCGGCTTCAGTATCGAGTTCTAACGCACGAGGACCCATTCCTCCTGCGGTTCGATCAGCCACTCCGCCCCGTCTTCCGTGATGACCACCATCTCCTCGACCGAGATCGTCTTGGTGGTGCCGTCTTCCCGGGTCCAGCCGAAGAACCCGTCGAAGGCGAACGTCTGACCCGGCCGTAGCTCGCGAGCCGCATCGCCAGACGCCGGAGCGCCACCGGCGGCGCCACCGAGTCGCGGACCGACGTCGTGAGCCCAGTAGCCCACCGGGTGCCCTGTACTCCAGATGATGGGGATCGAACCGTGGCGTTCCAGCACCTCGCGCTGGGCCACGTCCACGTCCCACCCGCGAACGCCCGGGCGCATCGCTGCCTTGGCCGCACGACTTCCCTCGCGAGCGTGCTCCCATCGGTCCTGCATCTCCTGCGGTGCCTCGGATTCACCTGGCCGGAGCACGTAGGCGAAACGCTGGATGTCCGTGACCCACATCCCGTGTACGCCGATGCCGAAGTCGGTCTGGATCACGTCACCCGGCATGATCACCTTCTCGGTCGAGTGCGAATGTCCGCGGTCCGGACCTGAATTGACGTTCGGGTTCTGGTCCGGTGCCCAACCGTCCGTGACGCCCAGCTCGGCCATCCTCCGCTTCAGGAAGCGCGCAACCTCCGCATCCGTCGTTTCACCGGGTACGATCCGCGCGTACGCTTCGAGCTCGAGCTGCTCGGTGAGCTCGGCGGCGCGGCGCATGATCTCGACTTCGCGCGGAAGCTTCACGGAGAGCCACTCGATGACGATCTCCTCGGACGACACGAGACGACCGGTGAGCTCGGCTCCCAGTGCGTTTTCGAGTGCGCGACGCTGCGTGTACGACAGGCCGTCTGCGATGTTGCGACTGCTGCTGTTGACCGCGATGGAGGCAGGGTCGCGCCGACGAAGCTCCTCGGCCACCGCAGAGTACATGCTGGTGCCGCGGCGGATCGAGCGGACATCGTCGAGGGGGCTTACCTCAGCGAGGGCCGTCGCTTCCGTCTCCGGCGAGATCGCAAGCGATTCGAGGCTGCCGTCCTCATCCGCGAAGAAGAGGAATGCTGCCAATCCGCCGGCGTTCTCCGCGCCGATGTGCGCCGCGATCGGGTCATTGGCGTTCTCGCGGGCCAGGACCACCCATGCTTCGATTCCGGCCCGGGCCATCGCCGGCCCGAGGAGGGTGCGGATGCGTTCCTGTCGAATCGACGGCCAGAGGTCCGGGTCGTCGGGGAAGGGGAGCGACGCTCCGGCGTCGGCGGACGCGTCGGACACGGCGGGTGCCTGGGTGCCACCGCACGCGACGGTCGCGAGGAGCACGAGGAGCGAGAGCGTGGTTCGGGGCCGTGAGATCATCAGGGATCGACTGGATCGGGTTTCTTGCGGCGGGAACGTTGTAGCGCCCGGGTCAGGGTTCTGTCGAGAGCCGACGCGAAGGCTTGCTTCTCCCTATTCCCGAATGCCCGAGGGCCGCCCGTCTCGACGCCGGTGCTGCGCAGGGCGTCCATGAAGTCTCGGACCGAGAGACGCTCACGGATGTTCTCCCTGTCGTAGATCTCGCCGCGCGGACTGATGACGTGCACGCCCTTTTCCACCAGCTCCGCGGCCAGGGGTATGTCCGCCGTGATGGTGACGTCGCCTCTGGAGGCGTGGGTCGCGATGTGATGATCCGCGACGTCGAAGCCGTGCTCCACGAGCACGAAGCGAACGTGATCGTTGTTCGCGGGCAGCCCGATTCGGTGATTGGCCACCAAAACCGTCTCGAGCTCCACGCGTCGGGACGCGCGAAAGATGATCTCGCGGACGGGGCGCGGCGTCGCATCGGCATCGACCCATAGAATCACGGTCGGGACTCCTCGGGGTGTGGGCGGATGGGGGCCGGATTCGTCATAAGCATGAAGGAACATGATGCCCTCGCGCGTGCCGTCCACCTTCGTGTAGCATACCGCCGGCACCGGTCGGACCCGACCGGTGTACGACGGTCGCACAAACCTCTTCAGCTCCAGAACCCCCGACCCGATGCGCCATCGCCTGCCCCACGTTCCTCTTCGCCTCCTCGCGTTGCTCGCTGTCGCTGGATGCGGCGGAACGGCCCCGATCGAGCCGACAGAGCGGACTCCCACCGCCATCTCGATCACGCCGGACAACATCATCATGACGTTCCTCGACCAGTCGCTGGTGGTGACGGCGAGGGTCGTGGATCAGAACGACATCGTAATGCCCACGACGATCGAGTGGGTCGTGGCCGACCCGTCGATTGCCTCGATTTCGGTCGACGGTCGGATCACGGCCCTGGCTGTCGGAAGCACGACGTTGACCGCCTCGGGGCTCGGGCTGTCCGCGACCGCCAGCGTTGAGGTGGTCCAGCAGGTGAGCACCTTCTCGGTGATCCAGGGAGACAACCAGGAAGCGATCCGGGACTCGACGCTTGCGGATCCGATCGTGGTCAGAGTGGCCGATCAGGGCGGCACCGGTATCCCGGGCCTGGCTGTGACGTTCTCGCCGGCCGCGAATAACGGAACGGTCTCCGTGACCTCCGTCGACACCGACGAGAACGGTGATGCATCGACCGAGTGGACGCTGGGATCGCTCTTCGGCGAGCAGGAGTTGCTCGTGGCGATCCCGGGGCAGTCCGTCACGGTAAACTCGATCGCTCGTTCCGAGGTGCCGACGCCGGATCTTGCGGTGGTGGGCGTCCTGCGCGTGAGCAACGTCGTTCCCACCAGCCTGGAGTCTCTGTCGGTGTTCGGGAGCATCAAGAATCTCGGGGACTTGGCCAGCCCGCCGAGCCGGGTCTCGTTGACCGCGAATGGGAACGAGGTCGGTACCCTGGATCTCCCGTCCCTGGCACCGAGTGACTCCACGGAGGTGCAGTTCGACGTCGGGCCGTTGGACTCTGGGTCAAACAGCCTGGTCTTCACGGTCGATGCGGACGACGACGTCGTCGAGTTGTTCGAGTCGAACAACGAACTGTCCAACTCGCTGACCGTGCTCAACCAGGCTTCGGTGACGGCCGGTGTGCCCGTTACGAACGTCTCCGTGGGCGCCGACGGCGAAGCGTTGTTCCGAGTCGACGTAGCGGGACCCACCACGTTGACGGTGTCCTTCACGGCACCCAACGGGGACGCGGACATCTACGTCTCCGATGATCCCCGTCCGGGCTTCCGCGAGGACTTCAAGGGGTGCGTGAGTCTCTCTCCCGACAGCAACGAGAGCTGTCAAATCCCCTTCGCCGAGGGTACCTACCACATCGCGGTCCACGCGTTTACCAGTGAGACCCAGGGCGGTGCCATCTCGGGGGGAACGCTCAGCGTGACGACCGGAGATGCGCTCGAGTCGTTCGACATCGAACTCGACTTCATCGATCCGGGCACGGACAGTCAGAATGACGCCTTCATCGCGGCCGCCGCAAAATGGTCGCAGGTGATCGTCGCTGACATTTGGGATGTCGAGTTTTCACCGACCAACGCTCTGAACAACACCTCGTGCCTTGGGCAACCGTACGATCGAGACACTCCGGTCGACGACGTGCTGATCCTGGTCGTGATCGAGCCGATCGACGGGCAGGGGAACGTCCTCGGTCAGGCCGGCCCCTGCATCACCCGGCCGGTGAACGGTCACACCTTAATTGGAACAATGACGTTCGACGAGGCGGATCTCATCGAACTGGAGAACGGCGGTCAACTGTCCGACGTGATCCTGCACGAGATGGGGCATGTCCTCGGTGTGGGGACGTTGTGGGGGTTCCAGGACCTGCTTCGTAACCCGTCGATTCCGGCGAATGCAGGTGCTGATACGCACTTCGCAGGACCCAATGCGATCGCGGCGTTCGACAACGTCGGAGGCCTCGGCTTCGTGGGCTCGAAGGTCCCTGTCGCGAACGACTCGATCCGGGGCCAGTCGGACGCGCATTGGCGAGAATCCGTCTTCGACAGCGAACTGATGACGCCGTTCATCGAGGGCACCGGCACGAACCCCATGAGTGAAGTCACCGTGGCGTCCATGAGGGACCTGGGGTACGGCATCGACTTGAACGCGGCCGACAACTTCTTCGTGCCGCTGACGAGTGCCCAGGTCAACGCCCCGACAGCGCCTGGATTGCCGGGCTTCATCGACCTCCGGGGAGACGTCCGGGAGGGCCCGATCTACGTTGTGGACAAGGCTGGTCGGTTGAGGGAAGTGCTCCGATGATCCGACTCCGGACCGCCAGTGGTGCACTGCTGCTGGTCGTTGCCGCCGCGTGTGGAGGCTCAGGCCCGGACGAGATTCGCACGGCCGATGTGATTCCGGCGTGCTCTCCCGTGGCCGGACAACTCGGTGAAGGAGAAACCATGGTGTACATGGCCGGACGCTACCGACTCGCCATGATTCGGGACGGACGTCGCGCTCAGGCCTTCGGAGTCCTCGATCTCGAGCAGACGCCGGAGGCGTACCGAGACTGGGGGCCGTCCACGGCCACGCTGTCCGGTTCCGCGTCTATCGATCTGACCGAGGCGGGGGCGCAGCCCATCGATGGACTCGAGAGTCAGGATCCCGGCGAGCCCGGGGTCCTGGTGCTCGAGGCACCTGGATCAGCGGGTGCGAGCATTACCCTCCGGTTCGGCTCCGTTGCCAACCGTCGTGACAACACCCCGTTCGACGGGCCGTCGACGGCACTGAACATCCTGGTGATCGAAGGTGACCGCTTCGCGGGCAGCTGGCAGAGCACGCTCGGTATCGAACGGGTGGAAGGGTACTTCTGCGCGGAGCGCCTGCAGCGCTGAGCGACGGCCGGGTCAGCTCGCCTTGGGCGGGTCCTCCGGCTCGGTCGTGCTACGGGTCGGGCGCCGAACCGGCGCTCAGTTCCGCTCCACGAGGCTGTCGTAGACGAGCCGCAGCCAGGGTCGCGTCTCGATCCCGCGCTCCGGATATCCCTCGATCGGGTTCGCGGCGACGACGGCTTCGAAGTCACCACCCGACTCGATCACGGCGGACACGCGCTCCCTGATCGTCCGCAGCATCTCGTTGAACGCCAGGAGGTCCTCCCGGCTCGACAGCGGGCCGTGACCGGGTACGAACACCGTACCGTGATCGGTCATGTCGGCCATACGCTGCGTGACGGCGATCATGCCGTCGATGGAGCCGCCGTTGGGCTGGTCGATGAAGGGTAAGCCGTACCGAACGAAGACGTCGCCCGTGTGCATGACGTTCGCCTCGCGGAAGTAGACCACCGCGTCACCGTCGGTGTGGGCGCGCCCCAGGTGCACGACGTCGATCGTTTGACCGTTCAGGTGGAAACGAACGGACTCGTCGAAGGTGATCTTCGGCAGGCCCTCGTGCGAATACGCTTCCTGGTTGCGGCCGAACAGTTCGACCAGCTGGTCCGTCTCCATCCGCGTCCGGCTATTCGCGTGAGAGACGATGACGGCGCCGCGGCCGCCGAAGTTCTCGTTGCCGTCGGTGTGATCGAAGTGCCAGTGCGTATTGATCACGAAGTCGACGGGGTCTTCGGTCACCTCCCCGATCGCCGCGACGATCTTCTCGGTGAGCGGCGCATACTGGTCGTCGACGATGAAGGTGCCGTCCTCACCGACGCTCACCGCGATGTTACCCCCGCTTCCCACGAGCATGTACAGGGATTCGGTGATCCGTTCCGTCCGGATCTCGACCTGGTCGAAGTCCTGGGCAGCTCCGGGCAGTGTCACCGTGAGCACGGCCAAGCTGGAGAGCAGCAGGGGCGACAGAAGCGCCCGAAGTCGGCGAGCCATGCGCAACGTCACGAGTTGCAGGACAGGGGGTACCGGACGGTCAGACGTAGGTCAGATACCCGTGGGGGTCGTCGTTCTCACCCTTTACCGTCTCCAGGAACCTCTTCTGGATGTCAAGCGTGATGGGGCCCGCCTTGCCGGCCCCGATCTCGATACGGTCCACACTCCGGACCGGCGTGACCTCGGCGGCCGTGCCGGTGAAGAACATCTCGTCCACCGTGTAGAGGGCTTCTCGGGAGACCGGGCGCTCCTCGACCTCGTACCCCAGATCCTTCGCCATCTGGATCACCGCACCGCGGGTGATGCCCACGAGCGACGTTCCGTCGAGTACGGGCGAGATGACCTTGCCTTCGTCGACCAGGAAGAGATTCATCCCGCTTCCCTCGGAGACGAGGCCACCCGGCCCGAGGGCGATGGCGTCGACGTACCCGTTCTGGACGGCCTCCATCTTCATGAGCTGGGCATTCACGTAATGCCCACCTGCCTTGGCCCGCGCGGGGAAGGTGTTCGGTGCCATGCGCTGCCACGACGAGACGCAGACGTCGACGCCGGTCTCGAGCGCTTCGGCACCGAGGTACGTCCCCCAGCCCCAGGCCGCGACGTACGTCTCAATCGGGCTCAGGATGGGGTTGAGGCCCGGCGTACCGTACCCGCGGAGGATCATCGGGCGGAGGTAGCAGTCCCGGAGCTCGTTCTTGCGGATGATGTCGACGCAGACCTCACTGAGGTCGTCAGCCGAGTAGTCGGGAAGCATCCGATAGATCGTTGCGGAGTCGATGAGACGATCGATATGGGCCTGAAGTCTGAAGATCGCCGGCCCCTTCGGCGTCTCGTACGCCCGGATCCCCTCGAAAACCGACGTTCCGAACTGCACGGCCGTGGCGAGCAGGTGGACCTTGCAGTCGTGCCACGCCACGTATTCCCCGTCCTTCCAGATCCAGGTCGCTTCCTGGAACCCTACTGCGCCCATTAGATGAGTCCTTTGATCCAGCCGCCGTCGACGGCGATCGATTGTCCGGTTACGTAAGAGGCCTGCTCGGAGCAGAGAAAGGCAGCCACCGAGCCGAATTCCTCGGGCTCGGCGAGCCTGCCCATCGGGACTTCTTCCGCCCACCCCGCGTAGGCGCCGTCCACGGTGATTCCATCGCGCTCGGCGACGGCTTTGGCCAAATGTACGAGTCGCTCCGTGCGGGTGTATCCCGGAAGCACATTGTTCACGGTGACGTTGAACTCGGCCACTTCGTTCGAAATGGTTTTGGCGAATCCCGTCACGCCGGCTCGAATCGAATTCGACAGAATCAGCCCTTTCACAGGCTGCTTCACCGAGATCGATGTCACGTTCACGATCCGGCCCCAGCGTCGCTCCTTCATCCCGGGTAGCGCAGCCCGGACGAGGTTGATCACACTATTGAAGTTCTGTGCGATCGCCTCGTTCCATACGTCGACCGAGTGATCCTCGAACATCCCTGCCGGCGGCCCTCCGGTGTTGGTGATGAGGATGTCGACCTGACCGAATGCGTCCTCCGCCGCCGAGATCAGATGATGGGCGCCGTCGGCCGGTGTCAGGTCGCAGGGAACCGCCTCGACGCGGACGCCATGCGCGTCCTCGATCTCAGCCTTGACCGCCTGGAGCTTCTCAGCGGAGCGCGAGTTGATGGCCAGGTCGACGCCCTCGGCTGCGAGCGCGTCGGCGATGGCGCGCCCGAGCCCCTGGCTCGAGCCTGCGACGACCGCGACACGGCCTCGAATACCCAGATCCATAGTCGGGCTCCGGCCCTAGCGGTCGTGGAAGTACGAGTCGGTGCCGTCCAGCCAGTCCTGACGGGGCGGGCTGAAGACGTCGACGTCGAAGGTGTCTTCGAGCGCCTCGGCCTTGTGGGGCACATTCGACGGGATGTACATGACTTCGCCCGCCGAGACGACGCGCTCCTCGTATCCCGGCTCCCCTTCGTTCCCGATCCAGAACCTCAGGGCGCCCTCGAGGATCCAGGTGAGCTGTTCGTTCTCGTGCGAGTGCTTCGGAACGATCGCGCCCTTCTCGAGGAAGACCTGGGCGAGCATCATGCGCTCCCCTGTAAACAGCTTGCGTGCGATGTCGTCGGTGACGGATTCGCGCTCGATGTCGTCCCACTTCACGTGGTTGACCAGAGAGTCGCTCATGGGTGCTCCGGGTGGGTGCGAAAGGACCGGCCAATCGGCAGGTCCGGACACCCGATGTCAATGGGGGATAACGACGTGCGGTGCTCGGGCAGGTGGTACCGTCACCACGGATTGAGCGTGCCGGAGTCGTCTGAGAGGGTCAGGCAAGTGGCGACGCCGGGATCTTCGAGCCGGTACGGGGGGTTTCTTCGGGTACGCCGGCGACCATTCCGATGACCCGACCGGCCCGCACGGTGAACGGGAGAGGCTTCCGTGGCACGACGAGTCGAAAAGAGTGAGCAGGAATGGCGCGAAGAGCTGTCCGACATGGAGTACAAGGTGCTGCGCAAGAAGGGCACCGAGCGGGCGTTCACGGGGAAGTACCACGACGAGAAGCGTGATGGAACCTACGTGTGCCGTGGTTGTGGCACCGCGCTGTTCGCCTCGGGCACCAAGTACGACTCGGGGACGGGGTGGCCGTCGTTCTACGACGTCGTGAGCGAAGAGAGCGTTCGGACGGAGGTCGACCGGAAGTTCTTCATGACGCGCACGGAAGTACTCTGCTCGGTGTGCGACGGCCATCTCGGGCACGTGTTTCCGGATGGGCCCCAGCCGACGGGCCTCCGATACTGCATCAACTCCGCTGCTCTGGACCTCGAAGAGGATCCGGAATCCGGCGAAGACGAGAGGTAGAGCGTCCCCGTGCGGGTTAGCCGGGTTCAACACGTGCGACCCGCGATCTACCTTTTCTTGCTGTCTCCAACTCGACCTCAAGCTCCCCGACCCGCATGACTCGACGGCCCACCCGGTACCTGGTCGGCCTCCTCGCCCTGCTGCCCCTCGCGGCTGCGTGCGGCGGCGGCTCGGCCCCGCCCCCCGAGCCGGGTACGAACATGGGGTTCGCACCCAACCTCGATGGACGACGGGTGATCCTCCTGCCGGTTCAGCAGGTGCTCGGCGTGCCGGGCGATCCCAGTGCAGAGCTGTCGTTCGCTCTCACGGATCGGGGCCAGGAGGTCGACTGGATCCTGTGGCCCGAGATCGACGAAGCCCTCGCGCGGTCGCCCGGCATCGATGCTCGGACGCAGCGGCTGTCCGTGGGGCTCTTCGGGCAGGCTCGGGTGGAGCGGGTGGGCGACCCCTTGTTCGGACAGCTCCGTCGCATGGCGGGTCTGGTCGACGCGGAGCTCGTACTCCTGCCCGTGAGTGCCACGTGGGAGCCTAATCCGGCGGTCATCGACGCGACGCCACGCGTTCGCTTCACGGTCGCCCTGATCGTTCCGCGGACAGGGCGCGTGATGTGGTACGGAATCGAGGAAGGAGATGATCACCCGCGTGATGATCCGCGGGCACTGGCATCCGCGGCCGAGCGGCTCGCCCGCAGCCTGCTCTGGTATGTGCGCCCTGGCGCCGGCGTATAGATCGTCGGTAAGGGGAGCTGCGGTGCAGGGGAGAGCCATGGGGATCAAGGGATGCGGCGCCGGGACGAGCCTCTGGCTTCTCGCGTTCGTGGCGGGGTGTTCGACGGCCGATCTGCCGTTGCCCAATGACGATCAGGTCATCGAAGCGTTTCAGTCGGAGCGGCCCCTCTCGGCTGAGGTCGCAGGCAACGTCGCGGTCCTGCGTGTGGAGCAGTCCGCGCAGCAGTTGCGGCGCGGTGGTGCGCTGTGGGCCAAGGTCGGCCCGTACATCTTCCTCTTCAGTGAGGAGGCCCGGGGCCTCTTCGACGCGTATCCGGGGCTCACGGGCATTCGGGTCGAGACGCGGGTCGGACGGGCGACAGTCGCCAGCGCCCTGCTCTCCCGCGGCGAGTTGTCGGACCTCCTCTGGCGCCGCTCGCTGAACATCGCCGGGCATGCGCGGCGAGACGGGACGGACCGCATGACGCTTCTGGAAGATCTGGTGCGGTGGGGTGAGGATCACACGACGTTCGAATACAACGAGCGCTATACCCGGCGCTGACGGCACGACCGGGCGCCATCACTCGAACACGACACATACGAACAACATGGCTCAGACCATTACAGTGATCCCCGGTGACGGGATCGGACCGGAAGTCACCGAGGCGACGCTCGAGATCCTCAGGGCGGCCGGCGCCGACCTCGAATACGACATGCAGTTGGGGGGCGTCACCGCACTCGAGCAGGTGAGGCATCCGCTCCCGCAGGAGACCATCGACTCTGCCGAGCGCACCCGAGTCCTTCTGAAAGGGCCGCTCACCACGCCATCCGGATCGGGTTTCCGCTCGATCAACGTCGAACTCCGGAAGCTCTTCGATCTCTATGCCAATGTGCGCCCGGTCCGCACCATCGTGCCGGGTGGTCGCTACGAGGACATCGATCTCGTCCTGATTCGCGAGAACACCGAAGGCCTGTACGTCGGCGTCGAGCACTATATCGGCATGCACGGCGACCCGAAGGCCGCCGCGGAGTCGGTGATGATCATCACCCGCTTCGGGGCCGAACGGATCTCACGTTATGCGTTCGAATACGCGCGGAAGCACGGTCGCAAAAAGGTGACGCTCGCGCACAAGGCGAATATTCTGAAGTACACGCAGGGCCTCTTTCTCGACGTGGCGCACGAGGTTGCGAAGGACTATCCCGAAATCGAGTGGGAAGACCGGATCATCGACGCGACGGCGATGCAGCTGGTTCTCGACCCCTATCGGTTCGACGTGCTCGTGATGGAGAACATGTTCGGCGACATTCTCTCGGATCTCATGGCCGGGCTGGTCGGCGGGCTCGGTTTCGCCCCCGCCGGCAACATCGGTGAGGATGCTGCGATGTTCGAGGCGGTGCACGGATCGGCCCCGGACATCGCCGGGAAGGGCATCGCCAACCCGACGTCGCTCCTGACGTCGGCATGCCTCATGCTCGACCATCTGGGTCAGGTCGAGTGCGCGACGCGGATTCGTGATGCGATCGACTCGGTGGTTCAGGCCGGTGAAGCACGAACCATCGACATGGGCGGCGATTCGAGCACCAAGGAATTCACCGCGGCTCTGGTGAAGGCGCTCGGATGATCGGAAGGTGCGGAGCGTGAACGATCGGCCCAAGGTGTCCTGGCGCGACCGGTACCCCGACGAGGTCACGTGCGTGCGATGCCTCGAGGTGTACGACCAGTCCAAGCTCGATCGCATGCTCTGGTGCGAAGGCTGTCGCTTTCGCGCCCGGGAGCGGGCCTCACTGTACGGATGGGCGGGCGGCCTGACGTTCGGCCTCGGGTGTGCGGTGTACGTGTGGTTCGCCATCCGGCCGACGGATCTGATCGTCGGGGCATGGACCGCGACGCTCGTGACGGCCGTCTGGATCGGCCAGAAGGTCGCCCGCGAGTTCATCTACGGGGCGATGCGCTTCCAGAATGCGCGTGCCGCCGAGGCTGTCCCACCGACGATGGAGCCCGACACCGAGTAGTCGACGGGCTCCGCATCCACACGAACTGCCCGCTCCCCACTGCCCAAGCGTGGGGGCTCGAATAGATTTCCTGCTGGCTTGGCACCACCCCGACACGGACGACACGATGGCCCGCTTCGAAGGCATCGATTTCTACAACCTCGACGAACTCTTCTCCGAAGAAGAGCGGATGATTCGCGATACGATCCGCGAATGGGTCGAGACCACCGTCATGCCGATCATCGGCGACGCGTACATCAATCGCGAATTCCCGAAGCACCTGATTCCGGAGCTCGGAGAGCTGGGCGTGCTCGGCGCCAACCTTCCCGAGGAGTACGGTTGCGCCGGTCTGAACAACGTGTCCTACGGCATCATCATGCAGGAGCTCGAGCGCGGCGACTCGGGGATCCGGTCATTCGTCAGCGTTCAAGGTGCCCTCGTGATGTACCCGATCTTTGCGTTCGGGAGCGAGGAGCAGAAGCGCGAGTGGCTGCCGAAGCTGGCGACCGGTGAAGCGATCGGGTGCTTCGGACTGACCGAGCCGGACTACGGCTCGAACCCCGCCGGCATGATCACGCGGGCCGAAAAGACCGCGGACGGGTGGCGCCTCAACGGGGCCAAGATGTGGATCACGAATGGCTCCATGTCCGACGTGGCCGTCATCTGGGCACAGACCGGTGATCTTGGCGACGTGAAGGGCATCCGCGGCTTCGTGGTCCCGACCGATACGCCCGGATTCAGCGCCAAGGATCAGAAGGGCAAACTCTCACTGCTCGCTTCGGACACCAGCGAGCTCGTGCTCGAGGACGTTGACCTCCCCGACAGCGCGATGATGCCGGGGACGAGCGGTGGGCTGAAGCATCCGCTCATGTGCCTGACGCAGGCGCGCTACGGGATCGCGTGGGGAGCGGTTGGTGCCGCGATGGCGTGCTTCCACGAGGCACTCTCCTATTCGAAGGAGCGCGTCATGTTCGACGAGCCCATCGGCGGCAAGCAGATCCAGCAGGTCCGCCTCGCCGACATGCTGACGAAGATCACCCACGGCCAGCTCGTCACGTATCGACTCGGCCGGATGAAGGACGAGGGGACGATGACGCCTCAGCAGGTGTCCTTCGCGAAGCGCGCGAACTGTGACATGGCGACGGACATCGCCCGCGAAGCCCGCCGTCTGCTCGGTGGGAACGGCATCCTTGTCGAGTACCACTCGATGCGGCACATGGCCAACCTCGAGTCGGTCTACACGTACGAGGGGACCCACGACATCCACTCGCTGATCCTCGGACAGACGCTGACGGGTCTCAACGCGTTCTAATCCCCGGACGTCATGGGCGTCGGGGCAAAGCACGACACAAGCCGGCGGGCCGCGAGAGCGGTCCGCCGGCGTTCGTCTGCGTATCGAACACTGAGGCAGCGCCGGCCCGATCAGTCGCACGGAGCCCCGTCCCGCGCCAGACGCACCAAGGGCGTCCCCGCATCATCAGGCGGTGTCGCAGCGGTTCGGTTCCATCCATGTTGGGCAGCCTGCGGGTCACGGTCCGACGCCCGGGTCACCCGATGACTGAACTGGAGCTCTTCCATGCGCCGAATCGCTGCCGTGGGCCTGCTGGGCCTTTGTGTCCTCTCCTCACCCGTCGCGGGGCAGAACACGATGGACGATGTCCAGATCACCACGCAGCAGTTGACCGACGGGGTCTACATGCTGATGGGGCAGGGTGGAAACATCGGTGTTTCCGTTGGCCCCGACGGTGTCTTCGTCATCGACGACCAGTTCGCTCCACTGACGGAGAAGATCCTGGCCGCGATCGCCGCGATCACCTCCGAGTCCGTTCGGTTCGTCTTCAACACGCACTGGCACGGCGATCACACGGGCGGGAACGAGAACATGGGTGAGGCGGGTGCGCTCATCGTCGCGCACGACAACGTCCGTGAGCGGATGAGCACGGATCAGGTCCTCGAGCGAATCGGCCGCCCGGTATCGACGACGGTGGCATCGCCGGACGGGGCGTTGCCCGTCGTCACCTTTACCGATGATGTGTCGTTCCACATCAACGGCGACCGGCTGCATGCGTTCCACGTCGAACACGCACATACGGACGGAGATGCGATCGTGCACTTCGTGGAGGCGAATGTCGTGCACATGGGCGACACCTTCTTCCGCGACCGCTTTCCCTTCATCGACACTGCGAGTGGCGGGTCGATCGATGGTCTGATCGCTGCAGCCGGAGCCGCGCTGACCGTGATGGACGCGGACACGCAGATCATCCCGGGCCATGGTCCGCTTTCATCACGTGAGGATCTTCGTACCTACCGTGACGCTCTCAAGACAATGCGCGACGCAGTGGCCGACCTCATGGCCGACGGGATGAGCCTCGAACAGATCCAGTCCGCGCGACCCGTCCGTGCCCAGGCCCGGATGTGGGGTCAGGAGCGTGCCGCAGAAGACAGCTTCGTGGCCACGATCCACCACGGGCTCGGAGGAGGCCGCTGAGGTCTGTTCGCGTGGTCTCGGCCTCTGGAGAGTCGCTCTGACTTTACGTGTGCTCCGCACGGATCCCGCATCTCCCGCATCGAGCGAATGGGTATGGTTACGGACTTACCCTTGCGTCATGTCCGGGAAATTCCCTACAGATAGGTGGGTCGAGACTCCAGAGATTGGTCTGTGTTGAGTCTCGGTAGCTGGCTACGCCTCATGACGGGCTCGAGGGCCTGATCGGAGATCCCATGCGGGGGATGGCAAGACATTGGTTGTACGCGACGCTGGCGCTCGTGGGCGCGTCGGTCCTGTCGGGCTGTGTCGATGAGAAGATCGTGTATCAGGAGCGTGAGCTTTTCGAAGAGCCACTCGCCAACGCGGCCAACTTCCTCGGATACACCGATCACGAATCGAAACTGACCGTGTGCGGCAACTGCCACATCGAAAAGCAGGGGCATTGGGAGACCACCGGGCACTCGGATGCGTGGGCGGACCTGCAGGCGTCGTCCTCCGCGCAAACGTCCTGCGAAGGGTGTCACACGGTAAGCGAGCGCGGCAATCTCGAGACGAGTACGGCCGGCTACAATGCCACACAGGAGATCCGCTACGAAGACGTTCAGTGCGAGTCATGTCATGGCGCGGGCTTCGACCACGTGACGAATCCGACCGACGCCACGGTGCCGCTGGCCGCCTTGAATGCGGGTGCGGACGCTGTGACCGGCTGTGCCGATTGCCACTCCGGCAATCACCACGGTTTCGCAGACGAGTGGGCGATGTCACGTCACGGGGACGGCGCGAACCGGCCCCAGTATCGTGAGCGGGAAGGATGCGACGCGTGCCATGGTGGTGAGGGTGCTCTGCGCGCGTGGGGCATCAACACCGAGTACCTCGAGAAGGGCCAGGGCGATCAGATCGGGATCACCTGTGCGGTGTGCCATGATCCACACGGGTCGTCCGGCAACGACTACCAGCTCCGGTGGCCGGTGGATTCTCGCAACGTGGACGAGAACCTCTGCATGAAGTGCCATCAGCGTCGGGCTGTCCCTGATCCGACCAGTTCGCGTGGTCCGCACTCCCCGCAGGGGCCGCTTCTGCTCGGCGAGAACGTCGGGTGGACGCCGCCGAACTTCGCTTATGACGACGTGCAGATCCGCAGCACCCATGGAAGTGAGGCGAACACGAATTTGTGCGCCACGTGCCACGTGAACTCCTACGAAGTCACGGATCCGGCATCCGGCGACCATGTCTTCAACGCGACGGGTCATCTTTTCAAGCCGATCCCCTGCGTCGACGCCCAGGGCGTCCCGACTGCGGATGACTCCTGCGGAATGAACACGACCGAACGGACCTTCGTCTCGTGCACCACGGCGGGTTGTCATGGCAGCGAGGACGCAGCCCTGTCGGCGATGCTGGTGGCGCAGAATCGAATCGCCACGCTGGTGGCGGAACTCGACGCACTCCTCGATCAGGTGCCGGCGACGGCCTTCGACCGAGACGACGGTGTATTCACGGTTGCCGAGGGCGCGAACTTCAACGCAGGCCTCGGAGATATCGAGAGTTCGGCGGTTCACAACCCATTCCTGACGGAGGCGCTACTCACCGCGAGTATCGCTGCTGTCCAGGACGAGTACGGTCCGTTCCCCACGCTCACGCCGAATGTCTCGCTCCAGAACATCATGTGGGAGCTGAGCCGGGGCGGGAACTGAGGACTCGCTGATCAGACCCCTGTCGAGGTCGGCCGCTCGGCGCTGCGCGCCGGGCGGCCACTTCGTACCCGACTCGTGGGCAATGCGAATGGGGAGTAGCTCGGTGGCCGATGAACGGAGTCCCGGGACGTGACGGTGAGGGTCCGCGGTGCGTGCAGGGCCGCGATGGGGCTCAGCGTGGTCTTCGGTCTCGCCGTGGGGTTCTTCGCTCACCCCGCCTCGGGGCAGGCCTACCGGGCGTGGGTCGGGAGTTCGGTCCAGATGGCTCAACTCCGTCCGGTCGGTCTCGACACGATTCCTGTCTCGCAGGTCGTTGCCGCGTCTGATGGCACGCTGCTCCATGACGGGTACCCGGTCCAGTGCTCCCCGTCCGACGTGTGCACGGGATATCTGCCGCTCTCGGTCGAGCGTACGTTCGTAGCGACTCAGGACGCAGGCGTCACGTTCTGGGGGACGGGAGTCTCGGGACTCAGCGCGACTGCGCTCGTGCGTATCCGGACGGATCTCGGCGGCGGGGTCGCATGGCCCCGCTCGGACGACGAGTTCGACGCGATGCTGGCGTACGCTCAATACGTGCGCGGCACGTGGCGCGCGCGTGCCGGCCGCCAGGACGTCCGCTCCGGACTGGGGATCTCGAGATTCGACGGCGTCAGCACATCTCATGAACGGGGCGCCCTACGCTTCGAAGCGTACGGTGGACGTAGCCTTGCGAGGGGGCTGCGAGAGCCGTCGAACGAGGCCGCACGTGCGCTGGACGACTTCTTCGTGGACCAGGGCGTTCGGCTCTTCGGCGGAGCGGCTACGGTCCGCACGCAGCGCGTAACGCTGACTGGCCGATACCATCGCGAACTCCTCGCAGACCGGTCCGGCCTCGACGGGGAGCGAGCCGCCCTGGACGTGACGGCGGTGGTACCGAGGGTCCGTCTCACCGGTTCGGTCGATTACGACTTTTCCTTCCAGCAGATCGGTAAGGCGCATCTCACGGCGATGACGCCGCTCGGCGACGGCCGCTGGATCGTCGAGCTCACGGGACGGCGTTACGTGCCGTATTTCGAACTGTCCACGATCTGGGGATTCTTCGAACCCGTATCGTATACCGAGGGTCTCGCGCGGGTGGCGTGGTCTCCGAGTTCGACTCTGGGCGTATGGTCGAGCGGTGGGCTGAGATCGTACGCCGATTCGGAGGCGCCGGTGGTCATCCAGCCGCTTGAAGATCAGAGCTGGTGGGCGGACACGGGCGCGCGCTGGGCGCTCGGCGACCAATGGTCCGTCGATGCCCGCTACCGCATCGAGTGGGGCGTGGGTGCATTTCTGAGCAGCGGTGACGTCTCCGTGAGACGGGCGGTTTCTTCGCGGCTGACCGCGGGCGTATCGGCGGGTGCGTTCCAGCAGATCGAGGAGTATCGTCTGGGTGAAGGTCGGGCCTATTCCCTCGCGGGTCATGCGGATTGGATGATGACGGACCGTCTCGATGTGACTGGGTCGTTCGCGATCACGAGGCATCGCGATGGCGGCACCGTCTTCACGAGCCCGTGGAATCAGACCCGAGCCTGGACATCCGTCCGATGGAGGGTCGGGAGCGATCCGGGACTCGCCAATCGCGGGAGTCGCCCATGACGCGTGTCGTTTCCTTCCTCGGGCTGCTCGCGGTCGCCGCAACGCTCTGGGTCGTGGTCGGGGGGAGTCCGGCACGGGCTGCCCAGGAGGATCCGTTTCCGCATGACCGGCACCAGGGGCTGTTCCCTCTATGCTCGGGCTGTCACGCAGGCATGGAGTCTGGAGCGGATGTGGACGAGTTCCCGGAGGTCGGGTCGTGCGCTGCCTGCCACGATGGTGTGGCACGGGACCGCGTAGTGTGGAACGGCCCCTCCGCACGCGTGGACAACGTCGACTTCGATCACGTCGAGCACGCGCTGGAACTCGAGGCGGAAGGTGATCCGGAGCAGACGTGCGCGGCCTGTCATATACCGGAGGGCGGCGAGCGCATGGCCGTCTCGGACTCGATTCAGCTCGGATTGTGCTGGTCGTGCCATGCGCATGAGACGGACGATCACTTCGCGGAAGTGGCGTCGTGCGAGACGTGCCACGTACCGCTCTCGAGCACCTCGTTCTCCCTGGATCGGATCTCCGCGATGCCCCGTCCCAGCAGCCACGACGGTGAAGAGTTCGTCGCTGCGGTACACGGGTCACTCGCGTCCGAGGGCGTACAGACGTGCGCCACGTGCCACACACAGGAGACATGCGCGACGTGTCACGTCGACCTTGGCCAGGACGAGGTGTCGGCGATGCCCCCGACCCCGCCGGGGATGATCGTCCCTCGACTGGAGGCGCAGTATCCCGTCCCCGGGTCTCATGCCTCCGGAGACTGGTTGCAGGGGCACCAGGCGGACGCCTCGGCCGGAGAATGCAGCACCTGCCACACGAGCGACGACTGTCGGAGTTGCCACGTCGCTCCCGTCCCGGACCTCGTCGCGCAATTACCCCGCCGTGAACGCGCCACCGCGCCTGGAGTCATGCTCAGTGAGCGTGCCCCGGACTCGCACGAATCGGTGTTCTTCCTGCAGGCACACTCGGCGCTCGCCGCCACGGATCAGACGTCGTGCGCCACATGTCATGTCGATGCCTTTTGCGTCGAGTGCCACGACGCCGAGCCGGGCGGCGGTTACCACCCGGCCAACTTCATGGTGAGTCACTCATCGAGCGCGTACGGTCGCGACAGCGAGTGCAGCAACTGTCACGAGGAGCAGGTCTTCTGCCGGGCCTGTCATGTGGATGTCGGCCTCGCCGGCCCACGTGTGGCGGCGCAGGGGTACCACGACGCGTCTCCGGTCTGGTTGCTTCGCCACGGCCAGGCCGCGCGCCAGAACATCGAGAGCTGTTCCAGCTGCCACCGGCAGGTGGACTGTACGCGCTGCCATGGGGTTCTGGGTGCCTTCAAGGTCAGCCCTCACTCCGCTGACTTCAATGCGGAGCGTGCCTGGGTTCGCAGTCCGCGCACGTGCCTCGCCTGTCACGTCGGGAATCCTTTGAATGGAGGACTGCCATGACCGCTCGCGTGTGGGAGTTCCTCCCACAGTAGTGCCCGTGGCAGACCGGACAGCGGCGTTCTCGCCGTGATGCCATGGTTCTCGAGGATTGTTGTGCTCACCACTCCCTCTCGAGCGAGTCGACCGCCTCCGGGCGCTTGCTCGCACGCGGGGGCCCACGGGTATGTTGTCGTCATGCTGCGGACCCTACTGATCGTGCTCGCACTGCTTATGGCCGGGCCGCTGTCGTCCGGTCGTACAGCCGTGCACGCGCAGGACGTGGACAGGGGCTTCGAGCATGCGGCCCACGACGAGTACACGTGTGCCGACTGCCATACCATGGAGGTCGAGCACGGATCACTCCTGGTGCGCGGGACGGCGGATTGCCGTGGTTGCCACCACACAGGAGAGCGGCTCGACCGAGGCTGTGTCGCCTGTCATGATGTCGACGGGGTGGCAGACATCGCGGTGCCGCTCACGCGCGTGTTCGAGTTTTCGGTCCGACCGGATGCTCGGCCGGCACGCGATCTCGTCTTCGATCATCGCGTCCACGCCGACCGTGCGTGCGTCGAGTGCCATGTGGATGACACGTCTCAGTCGGCTGCCGCGCTGGACTGCGCGGGGTGCCATGAGGAACACCACGCCGCGCCACCGGAGAGCTGCTGGTCGTGTCACGTCCGTCCACCGGAGGGCGCGCATACCGTCGAGGTGCACAGAACATGCTCCGGGGCGGGATGTCATACGGACAGCCCGATCAGCAGTCCGACACAGACCCGTGCCGGATGTATGCTCTGTCACGAAGATCAGGCCAATCACGAACCCGGAGGAGAGTGCGTGGACTGCCACCTCCTCGGCTCGTCGGCTCGCTCCACGATCCCTGCCGCAACTGGAGGGCCGCATGGCCGTCTGTAGCTACCTGGTCTTCCCCGCGGTCGGCGAACGTGAGGCCGTGCATGCCAAACTGACTGAGATGCCGGGGTGTGATGTGGTGCCGTCGACGAATCGCGACGTCCTGATGTTGATCACCGACACCCCTGGCAGGCAGGAGGACGACAGGCTCCGGAGAAGTCTGGAGGTCATGCCCGGGATCGAAGCGTTGCTCTTCACCTTCGGGGAACTCCCTGACACGAGGGGTGCCTCCGTACTCGCTGACGATCGGGAGGATGCCCGATGACCGTCCTCGATCGACGCGACTTCGTGAAGCAGACGGCTGCTGCTGCGGCCGCTGCCGCCGCCGCGTCTTTGATGCCGGGGGTGGCGTTTGCCCGCGAGATCGAAGACGTGCCTGCATTTGCCGGGGACGTCACGTGGAACAAGACGCCGTGTCGTTTCTGTGGCGTCGGATGCGGTCTGCTCGTCGGCGTCGAGGACGGTCGTGCGGTTGCGGTGCGCGGGGATCCGGATTCGCCCGTCAACCGTGGACTCGCGTGTGTGAAGGGATACCACTCCGTTCAGGCGCTGTACGGGAGCGATCGGATCACCCGGGCCCAGATCCGGCGCGGCGGACGTCTGGTCGACGTGCCGATCGAGGAGGCCCTGGACCTCGTTGCGGAGCGCATGAGAGAAACGATCGCGGAGCACGGCGAGGACAGTGTCGCGATCTACGGATCCGGGCAGTGGACGATCCCGGATGGGTACGCGGCGAGCAAGCTCTTCAAGGGGGCGATCGGTACGAACAACGTCGAGGCCAATGCTCGCCTGTGCATGGCCAGCGCGGTCACCGGCTTTCTGAGCTCGTTCGGGGCCGACGAGCCGATGGGCTGCTACGAGGACATCGACCATGCCGATGTCTTCGTGCTCTGGGGCAACAACATGGCCGAGATGCACCCCGTCCTGTTCTCGCGCATGCTCGACGAGCGGCGCCGGCGCGGCGGCGTGCAGATCGTAGATCTGGCCACCCGCACGACCCGGACGAGTGAGGCCGCCGACCGGTCGCTGCTCTTCGCCCCTCACTCGGATCTCGCGATCGCCAACGGCATCTGCCACGAGATCGTTCGAAACAACTGGGTGGACCGCGACTTCGTGCGCCGGCACGTGGCGTTCAAGCTGGGGAGAACCGGAATCGGCTTCGCACAGGACGGGGACCGCCCCTTCTCCGAGGATGCATCGGACGCCTCGTGGGAAGAGTTCGTCGACTTCCTTCAGGACTATACGCCGGAGCGTGTGGAGCAGATCTCGGGTGTGCCCGCGGCGGACGTCCGGTGGCTCGCGTCGCTCTACGGTGACCCGTCCCGCCGGGTCATGTCCCTGTGGTGCATGGGCGTGAACCAGCACACGCGCGGCACGTGGATGAACAATCTCATCTACAACATCCATCTGCTCGTCGGGAAGATCTCGACGCCGGGGAACAGCCCCTTCTCTCTGACCGGACAACCCAGTGCGTGCGGGACTGTGCGCGAGGTGGGAACGCTCACCCACGCTCTGCCCGGGGGTCGAGTCACGAACGCCGCGAGCCGGGCGCGGGCCGCGCAGATCTGGGGTGTTCCGGAAGACCGGATTCCCGATCGCCCGACGCATCACACGGTGTCGATGTTCCGCGCGGTCGAGCGCGGTGACATCCGGTTCATGTGGGTTCAGGTCTCCAACCCGATGGTCAGCCTCCCCGATGTGAATCGGTACAGGGCAGCCGTCGAGCAGGACGACCGCTTCCTGGTCGTGTCGGACGTGTATCCGACGCCCACCACCGATCTTGCCGACGTCGTCCTGCCTGCAGCGATGTGGATCGAGCGTGAGGGGATGTTCGGCAACTCGGAGCGGAGGACGCAGCACTTCGACCGCATGATCGACCCGCCGGGCGATGCGATGGCGGACAGCTGGCAGCTGATCGAAGTGGCTCGCCGGCTGGGGCACGGGGATCTCTTCCCCGATGGGGAGGAGGAGCACGTGCGAGCCCTCTGGGATGAGTACGTGCAGTTCCACGATGACCCCGATCACCGCATGGCTTCGTACGATGAACTGCGAGGCCGCCCCGGGGTGATGTGGCCGTTCGTCGACGGGCGCGAGACAAAGTGGCGCTACCGGGTTGAAAGCGACCCTGCAGCCGACCCCGAGTACGGCGAGTACGACTTCTACGGACATCCCGATCATCGGGCGTGGATCTGGCTGAGACCCTATGAGGCTCCACCCGAGTGGCCGGACGAGGAGTATCCCTTCTGGCTGAGCACCGGACGGGTGCTGGAGCACTGGCACACGGGAAGCATGACGCGTCGAATTCCGGTGCTCCACCAGTCGGTGCCCGAGGCGTATGTCGAGCTGCATCCCGGCGACGCCGAGGCCCTTGGTGTGCGTGATCGCGAGCGTGTTCGGCTCGTGAGTCGGCGGGGATCCGTCGAGATGGCAGTGCGTGTGGATTACCGTGCACGCCCCGCTCCCGGGCAGGTATTCGCCGTGTTCTTCGATGAGGATCAGCTGGTCAATGAGCTCACGCTTGACGCTCTGTGTCCGATCTCGGCGCAGCCGGACTACAAGAAGTGCGCGGTCCGGGTGGAGCGACTCAGCTGATGAGTTCGTTGCTTCCGCCCCGTGAGAAACCGATTCACGTAGGGAAGGTGCTCGCCGCCGTCGGCGTGCTCGCCGTGGGTGCGGTCCTCGTGGGCCGCGCTCTGGAACGAGAATCGGACGCGCTGCGCTATCCACCTGTCCAGAACCTGGCGTGGGACGGTGTGTCGTTCACCGAGCGTCGTGCCACGCTGATGTCCGCCGCTGAACTCGCCATCGATCCGGGTTTTCGTGAGGACTTCGGTGCACATACACGGACGCTGGAGATGTACCAGCGCCTTCGCGCGTACCCGGGGGCGCCACCCCGAGTCCCACACGGGCTCACCGAAGAGGAGTTCCGCGGTACGCAGTGCAACGCCTGTCACGTTCGCGGGGGGTGGGTGTCGAGGTTTGGCGCGTTCGCACCCGTGACGCCGCACCCCGAGATGTCCGCGTGCCTGCAGTGTCACGTTCCACAGGACGAGCTCGTCGGCGTTGCGAGGCCGTCGTCTCCCGATGCCGTTGTCTGCATGCAATGTCACATCGATCCGGATGCGAGCCCTTCGCTCTTCGTCCCCACGGACTGGCGGACGACGCCGTGGCCCGAGCTCGACCGGCAGGCGCTCGACGGGTCGCCGCATGTCGTCCCTCATGACGTTCAGAGCCGGGATAACTGTCTGGCCTGCCACGGTGGGCCGGCCGCGATCGACGAGATCCGGACCGATCATCCTGAGCGGGCCGAATGCGTGCAGTGCCACATGGTGAGCATCGACGGCGCCGACCCGACCTCTTTGGGTGCCGCATATACGCGGGGTGATCGTCCATGACCAGGCGCAGCTATGCGATCATCGGGACCGTCTGGGTCGCGGCCGCCGCCATTGCCGTATTCGGGACCCTTCAGCGCCGCGCCGTCGCCCCGGGCACGCTCGATGCCCTCGAGTCTCTGGACGCCCGCGGGCGTGCGCCTGCGAGCTTCGAGGGGACGGACAGCCTGCCATCGGCGCTGCAGGGCGTGTCGGTCGAAGCCGTGCATGACGGATGGGAGGGTCCGGGGGGGCGACCATTCTTGGTGGTGTCGCGCACGGCCGAGGGGTCGAATCCGCGGGTGCGGACCATCGGGCGAGAGACGTACCCTTTGACGCTTCGGCTCGATGGCGCACCCGTCGTGGGTGACTGCGCGTCTTGCCATGAAGGTCAGCAGTCGGCCGGTGCCCGCTTGGACGCGGCCGACGCGATCCACCAGAACATTCAGCCTGTACATCCGAGCCGGGCCGAAACGGAATGTGCAGGGTGCCATGTGGAGGGCCGTGTGGATCGGCTGCGCGGCGACAGAGGGCAGGAGACGACGTTCACTCATGCGTATGAGCTGTGTGCCCAGTGTCACTTCAACCCGGTGGAGTCCTGGGCCAAGGGCGCCCACGGCAAGAGACTCGTCGCGTGGCGGGGGGACCGGGTCGTGTTCGGGTGCGCCGAATGCCACGATCCGCACCGTCCGGCCACGGAGCCGCGCGCTCCATACGCCGGTCCGAGCCTTCCCGAGTCATTGCACTCGGAGGAGCACGGGGATTCGCACGGTGAGGCTGGAACGACCGGAGCCGCAGAGCATGGAGGTCGGCCGTGACGCGAAGAGACCTGACCTTCGACGACGTGCTCAAAGCTGCGGGCGCGTACGAGATCCAGGATCGGCTCGAGCGGCTCTCGCCTGAGCCGGCGAGCACCGGATGCGGGTGTGGGTCTTCCGGTGGTTGCGGCTCCTCGGGCGGCCAGACGCTGCTCGACAAGCCTCTGGATCGCCGGCGTGCGATCGGTACGCTCTTTGGCGCCCTGGCTGTGACCACGCAGGCGATGGGAGCGTGTGCGCCCGGGCCGGATAGCGCTGAGGAGCGCGAAGCGAAGCGCCTGGCTCAGGAGGAGTACTTCAAGGGCAACTACCGTGTCATGACGGAGGCGGAGCGTGCCGATACCGTGCGCCGGCTCGAGCGGCTCGCCGAACTGCGGGGGCAGGGGGATGTCAGCATCCGAACGGATCAGGCCGTGCCCGGGGCCCTGTACGGCTACGCGTTCAACATCTCGAAGTGCGAAGGCTTCCGGAATTGCGTCGACGCCTGCATTCACGAGAACAATCTCGATCGAGCGAGTGACCAGCAGTACATCCGGATCTTCGAGATCGAGGAAGGTTCGTCGATCGACGCGCTCGATCACGGTGACGCAACCTACGGCCACTCCGTCCCGGCTGAAGGCCACTTCTATCTGGGGACACAGTGCTTCCAGTGCGCGAATCCACCCTGCGTCTATGTGTGCCCGGTCCAGGCCACGTGGCAGGAGCCAGACGGGATCGTAGTCGTGGATTACGACTGGTGTATCGGATGTCGGTACTGCATGGCGGCGTGTCCGTACTGGGCCCGGCGTTTCAATTGGGACGAGCCGACCGTTCCCGCTGAAGAGGTGAATCCGCGGCAGCACTATCTCGGGAATCGCGCGCGTAAGTCGGGTGTGGTCGAGAAGTGCACGTTCTGCATCCAGCGGACCCGTGAGGGCCGCCAGCCCGCTTGCGCCGAGGCCTGTCCGACCGGCGCACGGGTTTTCGGCAACCTTCTGGATCCGGACTCCGAGATCCGCTGGGTGCTCGAGAACAAGCAGGTCTTCCGGCTCAAGGAAGACCTCGGCACTGAGCCACGCTTCTGGTACTTCATGGACTAGATCGCATGCATCTCAAGTGGTTTATCCTGAGCGCGTTCCGATCCGCCACGACCGGCGGGCGTCGGTACCACGTGTGGATGGCGGTGCTGACCGGCTTCATGCTGCTCGGCGCGTACGGCTACGCGGTGCAGCTGCGAGATGGTCTGGTGGTGACCGGGATGAACGACCACGTCAGCTGGGGCCTGTACATCTCGAACTTCACCTTCCTCGTCGGCATGGCTGCTGCCGCGATCATGCTCGTCTTGCCGGCGTACGTGCTCGAGGATGTGGATTTCACACGGGCTGTTCTGATCGCCGAGGGCGTCGCGGTGTCGGCCCTGTGCATGTGTCTCGCGTTCGTCGTGGTCGACCTGGGGAATCCGTTCGCGTCATGGCACCTCATGCCCTGGGTCGGGATCCTGAACTGGCCGCGGTCGATGCTGGCATGGGACGTCATCGTTCTGAACGGCTATCTCGTCCTGAACCTCTTCATCCCCTTCTATATCCTTTACAGCCACTACACCGGTGTGGAGGCCGACAAGTCGCGCTATCTGCCGTGGATGTATCTGTCCGTGTTCTGGGCCGTGAGCATCCACCTCGTCACCGCATTCCTCATGGCTGGTCTGCCGGCGAGGCCGTTCTGGCACAATGCGCTGCTGGGCCCGCGCTTTCTCGCGACGGCGTTCACCGCGGGACCGGCGTTCATGATTCTGCTCCTCTGGTTCATCCAGTCGGAGACCGAGTACGACATCGATCCGGGTGCCCTGCGGAAGCTGGCCATGGTGACCACCGTGGCGGCTCAGGTGAACCTCATCATGCTCGGATCCGAGATCTTCACCGAGTTCTACTTCCCGACTCACCATGTCGAGAGCGCTCGATATCTCTTCTTCGGACTCGAGGGTCACGATGCTCTCGTACCGTGGATTCGCACCGCGCTTTTCATGAACATCGGCGCGACCGTTGTGCTCACGATCCATCGTCTTCGAGAGGATCGCCGCTGGCTCCTGGGTGCGTGCGTTGTCCTCTTCATCGCCGTGTGGATCGAAAAAGGCATGGGTCTCATCGTGCCAGGCTTCGTTCCATCGCCACTCGGTGAGATCGTCGAGTATCACCCGACGTGGGTCGAGGTCACCGTCACGGCCGGGATCTGGGCCATGGGACTCTTCATCCTGACCGTGCTGGTCAAGGTCGCGCTCCCCATCGAGATGGGGCGTCTTCGGAGTCCGCTCTTGAAGACAAGCGAGCCGCCGGTGGAGACTGACGTCGAACCCTCCGTCGAGGGTGCGTCCGCGACGTAGGTATTGGCCGAGAGGACCGCACCGGCTGCCCCGCGGCCGGTCGGGGCATGGAGGTTGACCCGATCTTTGGGCTCGGTAGCTTTCACGGCTCTACAAGCCTCGCTAGCTCAACTGGCAGAGCAACTGACTCTTAATCAGTAGGTTCGGGGTTCGAGTCCCTGGCGGGGCACTAAGCAGCACAACGACTTACGGGAACGGCTGGCCTGAACGGGCTGGCCGTTTTTCGTTGGAGGGTGCAGGTGGGACACGGGATCCACCCGTCACATGGGAATCTTCGCGGGGACGATCAGGGGCGTATTCGCGCGCGGCTTGATGTCCAGTGGTACGTCGGATCGTGCCGACCGTTGGATCGCCGACGGGGTCGTCCTCTTGTTTGACCAGGTCGCCTACCTGGCCCTGGAGGCGTTACGCTGATCTCGATCTGCCGTGCCCGAGTTCGGTCGGTTCATTCTTCCAAGCAAGGCGAGGGTACATCCTGTGACCCCACATGCTGCCTCAGGGATCGGCCGCGTATTGAGTGCCGACATCGCCGTACCCGAGCACGCTCGAGTGCTGCGCTTCTACGCCAACGTGCTGACCACAGGTGACCGACCGTTGTGGCGCGACGACCTGATGAACAGCGACGGCACGCCGATCATCGGGCTTGGTGAGCGCAGCCCGGCGCACGCTGACCTTCCCCTGCAATGGATGCCGCACATTCAGGTGGCAGATGTCGGGGCCAGTGCCGGCCGGGCCGTGGAGAAGGGTGGCCGCGAACTCATGCACCACAGGGATGATCTCGGACAGAGCCAGTGGGCCGTCTTGTCCGACCCGAACGGAGCCGCGTTCGGGATCATTCCGGAAGTCCCGCCGGACTCCATCCCCCCGCTCCAGGGTGGCCGTATCGCGTGGCTGGATCTGACCGTCCCGGACGCCCCCAATACTCGCGACTTCTATCAGGCCGTCGTCGGTTGGTCCTCCGATGATGTCGCCATGAAGGACGCAAACGGGCACTACGCCGACTACGCCCTTCGCTTCATGGACGGCGCGGCCGTGGCCGGCGTGTGCCACGCGCGCGGAGTGAACCGCGACCTCCCCCCGGTTTGGCTCATCTGTCTGAATGTCGGAGATCTCGATGAGAGTCTCGAGCGTGCGCGCGCCGAGGGCGGTGAGATCGTGGACGCGAGAAGGGGACCTGAGGGCGATGTCACATACGCGGTGGTCCGTGATCCGGTCGGGGCATGCTTCGCTCTCGTACCGGGTTGAGGAGCCGGGCGTAGGCGACCCGCTCCTCAGCTGATCAGCCGTCTCGACACGTCCTTGAGGATGAACAGCCCGTCACCGGTCCCCGTGACGGCGATGATGCCACTCTCGAAGTACGGATAGTTGCTCCATGACGCTCCGCCCTGGTAGGGCGACGTGTCGAAAAATCCGATCTCGACGGGACGTTCGGGCTCCGAGATATCCAGAACGCGGAATCCCGCATCGTAGTTCGACTGGTACATCCTGTCGCCGACGATGTAGAGGTTGTGGTCGGTCGCGGTGGTCTCGGCGATGTACTCGTAGACGAGGATCGGGTCATCGAGATCCTGCACGTCCCAGACGAGCGTCCGCGTACCTTCGACCAGACCCCCGGGCTCGTCGCCTTCGTCATTCATGTAGAAGTAGCGGTGATCGTCGGTGAGCCAACCCTGGTGGGCGTAGGCGACGTTCGGATACGACGCGCTCGAGAGCGCACGGGGGGCGGACTTGTCGGTCATGTCCGAAATACTCAGCGCCGTCTCGTTCGAGCCGAGGCAAATCTCCTTGCCGGTGTGCTCGGTGTCCGGGCCGTGGTAGACCACGCATTGGGCGTCGTGCGAATACCCGGTCAGGCGCCGGCCCGTGTTCGTGTCCGCGAAGCAGCCGTTGAAGGTCGGACGTGAGGGGTCCTCCAGATTCAGCATGTGGAATCCGCCGCCGCACGTTTCGCCGCCCGCGCTGTTCCCGACGGTGTAGGCGAAGCCCGTGTCCTCGTTGATCACGATGTTGTGGGCGCTGTGAATGCCGTCGTAGTGGAACGTCTCTTCGAAGGTGATCGGCTCACCCTCGAAGCGACGCAGTTCCTTGAGGTCGAAGACCTGCACCCCGTGGGCCCCGGCGCCGTCCGCCACGATGTACACGTGATCTCGGTAGACCTTCATGTCTCGCCAGATCGCGCTTCGCGAACCGGGCGTCTTCGGCAGGTCACCGACGTACACCGGGTTCGACGGATTGCTGAGATCGACGAACGACGTGCCGTTCGTGCGCCCCACGATCGCATACTCGACACCGCTCTGTGGGTCGGTCCAGCCCCAGATGTCGTTCACTCGTGTTCCGCGAGCGCCTCCGATTTCGTTGATCGGCACGAACGAGACGATATTGACGCTTTCGCATTCGAAGACATCCGCCTGGCCTTCCGAGCACTCGATCTCGTCTCCCGTGATCGACGGGAAGCCGCGGGCCTCGTTGATGACGGTGCCCTGCTCGGTCGATCCAGTGAAGATCACGGCGGCGCCGGCTCGTTCGTCCACTCCAAGCGCGCCCACGGCCATCACATTGTCGACGACCGTGACCGACCCACCGAACCCTGCGCCCTCGCCAGCCGTCTCGCTGGTCAGCATCGTGACCTGCGGTATACCCTGCGTGTCGCTGAGGTGGTACAGAGCGCCGGCACCGCCGTTCGCTCCCGGGGCTCCGATCAGCACGCCGTCGCTTCCGGCTGTGATCGATGCGCCGAACTGCGTATTCCGGGCGGCGATAACAGGCCGGAGCGGAGCAGCCTCTGTCCACCCGGCCTCACCGAACTCGAAGACGAAGACAGCGCCGGCCCGGGCGTCGAAGCCCGACGCGCCGACGTATGCGGAGCCGTCGTGTACGGCGAGAGCGCTGCCATACGCCGAGCGGTCCGGCAGGTCTGCCGTCGAGAGGGATCCCAGCGACTCGAGTCCGTTCAGGGTGTAGGCGTGCACTGTACCCGCGGCCGCTCGCGGCCTCGGAGCACCGACGAGGAGGTGGGTGCCGTCCGTCGCCAACATCGAGCCGAACGCGCCCTCGACATCGTCCGGTGCCGCCAGCCGCATCGGGTTCTGCATGGAGGACCGCTCGTACACGTAGACGACGCCTGCACCTTCTCCTGGTGCGGAGATCAGGACGAAGCGATCCGTGAGCGCGACTGCCGCCCCGAAACCCGAATCGGCCGGCCCATCCATCCGGGTGGGCTCACCCCATGCTCCACCCGACGTCCGCTCGAACACGTATGTCGCGCCCTCGATCGGAGCGCCTGCCAGGAGCGTCGTTTCATCCGCCGCGATCGCCTGGCCGAAGCCGTCGGGCGAGCGGGCCACGTCCGTCACCCGGATCTGATCGGTCTCACTCCACGTGCCATCGACGTCGCCGAAGACGTAGACGATGCCTGAAAGGGTCTGATTGCCGGCTTCTCCGACGAGAATCTGATCACCGCTGATGGCGAGTGGCCCGCCGAACTGCTGGCCAGCGAGCGGGGCGGCGAACAGGGAGGCGAGAGCGAGCGAAAGCGTGCAGGTCGTGGCGCGGTACATCCGAGCGAGGCTCCTTCAAGAGTCGGCTCCGGCGACCGCCACCCTCGGGTGGGGTCGTGACGGACAAGCATAGGACCTCGCCTGACAGCGGTTGGCAATAGTGAGCCGGCGCAACCGGGGTGAAAGGAGGGGGTAAGCGCCCGCATGCCTCGGAACCTTTTCGTATTGCGTCACGGTCGAAGCCGGGCGAACGAACAGGGTGTCATCGCCAGTTCGTTGGCGAATGCGGGAGACGACTTCGGGCTCACCCCCGAGGGACGGGCTCAGGTGCGGACGACGATCGAGGCGGCTCGGGGGCGGCTGACCGGGCCCGTGCACGTTGTCGCCTCACCTCTGTTACGCGCGCGGGAGACCGCCGAGATCGTCGCTCAGGGGATCGGCGTGGTCCCTGAAGTGGACGATCGACTCATCGAACGTGGCTTCGGTGAACTCGAGCTGGCGCGCGACAACCGTTACGAATCCGTGTGGGAGATCGATCGACGCGACCCGTCTCATCGAACGTGGAACGTGGAGAGTGTGGCAGATGTGTGGTCGCGCGTGTGCCGCTTGATGGATGATCGCTGGGCCGGCGTCTCCTCGGGTACGCTGATGCTCGTGACGCATGGTGACGTTGCGTCCACTCTGATCTGCGGATCGGCCGGGGTGCCGTTGAGCCGTCACCGCGAGGTCGGAGGACTCGCGACCGGTGAGATGCAGGAACTCGAGTGGCCTCGGGACGCGGACCCGCCCATGTTCGTGGACGATTCCTGACTGACCCAGACCGCAGGTCTCCATGGTTCGAGATGAGCGACGACGGACGGCGTGGCCACGACTCGTAGGCGTGGCCGTCGGCGTGGCTTTGGCCGGGTGTGCCAACGAGACCGACGGTAGGAACGGCCAGATGCCGGAGGTCTTGGATGCCCAGCCCCGATCACCGATTCTGGTGGCTCACCGTGGTGCCTCGGCGTACGCTCCGGAGCACACCCTCGCCTCGTACGAACTCGGGATCGAGCAGGGCGCGGACTACATCGAGCCGGATCTGCACATTACGGCCGACGGCGTCCTGATCGCGTTCCACGATCTGACGCTCGAGCGGACGACCGATGTCGAGGAGCGCTTCCCCGACCGCTACCGCGAGGTCGAGGTTCAGGGCGAGATGACCCGTGTCTGGCCGGTCAGCGACTTCACCTTCGACGAGATCCGCACACTCGACGCCGGTAGCTGGTTCGACCCGTCGTTCTCGGGCGCTCGCGTTCCGACGTTCCGCGAGGTCGCCGAGGTCGCTCGGGGTCGGGCGGGCCTATTCATCGAGACGAAGTCTCCCGAGGTCTATGGAGAGCTCGGCTTCGACATGGAGACCCTGCTGCTCGGCGAACTCCAGGCCCTGGGTCTGGCGGAGCCCGATGCGGATCCGTCGACTCCGATCATCATCCAGTCGTTCAGCGCCGCCAGCCTGCAGATCCTGAGACAGGAGCACGGGACGCTTCTTCCTCTCGCACTTCTGATCGGAGGCCGGGAGGCCGCTGAGGAGTGGTTGTCGCCAGAGGGACTCGCGCGTGCGGCCGGGTTCGTCAGTGGCATTGGCCCGGCCAAGAACCTGATCATGGCCGACCCCTCGATCGTGTCCCGAGCGCACGCGCTCGATCTGTCCGTGGTACCGTGGACATTCCGTGCCCGAAGCCCGGGGGACGGCTTCACCGCGGTCGAGGCCGAAATGCTGCATTTTCTCGAGGAGATCGGAGTCGACGGGATCATCACCGACAATCCGGACCTGTTCCCGGCGGCGCGGATTGCCGAAGGGGTGTGACGCGTGAAGGCCATCGGGCGGATCACGCTCGTCTGCCTGCTCGGTTCGGCCTCATCGTGTGCCGAAGCTCTGGTAGAGGACTGTGCCCGGGGCGAACTCGATCGACGCTACTGCGATCGTGACGGTGATCTGGTGGCCGACCCGTCTGCGGATCACCTCCGACTCGATCCGGACGTCCTCGTATTCGCCTACACGCCGGTCGAGGATCCCGCTCAATTCCGTGGCGTGTGGGCTCCTTTCCTGGAGCACCTCGAAGGTCTGGTCGGTCGTGAGGTGCTGTTCTTTCCGGTTCAGTCGAATGCCGCCCAGATCGAGGCGATGCGGGCCGGCCGTCTGCACGTGGCCGGCTTCAACACCGGCAGCGTGCCGCTCGCGGTGAACTGCGCGGGATTTCGGCCCGTCGCGATGATGGCTCGAGCCGATGGCAGCTTCGGGTACGAGATGGAGTTGCTCACCCACCGTGACAGCGATATCGAATCGGTTCAGGACCTTCGTGGTCGCTCGCTCGCGTTCACGTCACCGACGTCCAACAGTGGGTTCAAGGCACCTTCGGTTCTGCTCGAGGCGGAGTTCGGCCTCGTGGCGGAGGACGATTTCGACGTCGTCTTTTCCGGCCGACACGACAATTCGATCCTCGGCGTGCTTCAGCGTGACTACGAGGCTGCTGCCGTGGCGAACCAGGTGATCGATCAGGTGCTCGCGCGCGGCGTCGGGAGTCGGGACGAGCTGCGAGTGCTCTACCGATCCGTTTCGTTCCCGACGACCGCGTATGGCGTATCGAATCGGCTGGAGCCCTCGATCGCTGCTGCGGTCGGGGAAGCCTTCCGAACGTTCCCGTGGGACGGGAGTGCCCTCGATGAGGAGTTTCAGGAGGAGGACGGCTTCATCGACATCACCTACGAGGAGCACTGGGACGTGATTCGCACGATCGACGTTGCCTCGGGAACCAGCTGGGCATGCCGATGACGAACCCCGGCGTCGTACTCGACATCGATCGTCTCGTGGTCCGATATGCCGATGGGCCGGAGGTACTGCAGGGCATCTCGTTCACGCTGGCCCCCCAGGAGATCGTTGGACTCATCGGTGCGTCGGGTGCCGGGAAGAGTACGCTTCTTCGAGCGGTCCAGCGGTTGGTGGAGCCGACATCGGGGTCGGTGCGCCTCGGAGGCACGGAGTTGACCTCACTGGGCCCTGCGAAGCTGCGAGATGCGCGACGCCGCATGGGCATGATCTTCCAGGAGCACGCGCTCGTGGATCGCCTGTCGGTCATGGAAAACGTGCTCTGCGGTGCCCTGGGCCGGACCCGCTTCTGGCACGCGCTACGACGAAGATTCGATCCAACGGACGTGGCCCATGCCTTTCAGCTCCTCGAACGCATGGGTCTGTCGGGGTTCGAGGATCGACGATGTGATGAGCTGTCGGGTGGCCAGAGGCAGCGGGTCGGGATCGCGCGCGCCCTGATTCAGAATCCGGAGCTCCTCCTCGTGGACGAGCCTACGGCCAGTCTGGATCCGGCCGCTTCGGTGCGGATCATGACGCTGATCTCCGAAGTGTGTGCCGAGAGCGGCCTCGCGGCCGTGATCAACCTCCACGACGTTCCGCTGGCGAGGCGCTTCTGCCCGCGCATCCTCGCGCTCCACGAGGGGCGCATCGCCTTCGATGGCCCTCCCGGGGAGCTTACGGACGCGGTGCTGACCGAAATCTATGGGGAGGAAGCAGTCGAGCCCCACGTCGCCGTGGGCTTCTCCGAGGGGGTCGATCGTGACGACTGAGGCGGCGCGAACCTGGCGCCCGCCTCCGCGGATCGCCAGCGCCTCGGCCCGTCGCTTTGCATGGGTCGCCGCAGTCGCCTACGCACTTTTCGCCGCGGCCACGGTCGACGTGGACGGGGCTCGCATCGCCGAGGGTGCGGCAAGGGCCGCCGACTTCTTCGGGGGCTGGCTTCGGCCGGACTTTCTGACTCGGTGGACGGACATTCGGGCTGGTCTCGTCGAGAGTGTGGCCATGACGCTCGTGGCTACGGCCGGGGGCTTCATCCTGTCAGTCCCATTCGGGCTCGGGGCATCGAGAAACCTTGCCCCCGCACCGATCTATGCAGGATGCCGAGGGGCACTCGCGGTCTTCCGCGCCTTCCATGAGGTTCTGGTCGCCATCCTCTTCGTGGCCATGTTCGGCTTCGGGGGGTTCGCAGGCGTCATGACCCTCGTGGTCGCTACGGTCGGCTTTCTCGGTAAGCTGCTGGCGGAAGCCGTGGAGGAAATCGACCCTGCGCCGCTCGAGGCCCTCACCGCAGCCGGGGCGACGTGGCCCAGTCGAATCACGTTCGGCGTGCTTCCCCAGGTCATGCCGCGCGTCCTCGGCCTCACGCTGTACCGGCTGGACATCAATTTCCGCGAATCCGCGATTATCGGGCTGGTCGGTGCCGGGGGCATCGGGGCCACCCTGATCACCGCGTTCGCGCGCTACGAGTTCGAGTCGGTGTCCGCGATCCTGATCCTGATCATCTCGATGCTGCTCGTGGCAGAACTTGTTTCGAGTCGACTCCGTAGGAGGTTGCTCTGATGGTCGAGCAGCCCAGCCTCGAGTGGGTCCGGTATTCACCGGCCCAGCGCAGGCATCGAACCATCGGACTGCTCATGGCGGCTGTGTGCCTCTCGTGGGGCTGGAGTCATATCGCCGCGCGGACCACCTGGGGTTTCGTCCTGGATGCAGGGGTCCAGCTCCAGGACATGGGGCTGCGCATGTTCCCACCGGACTCCTCGTACCTGGTTCAGTTGGCCCGGCCGCTCGTGGATACGCTGCATATCGCGACACTGGGGACGGGACTCGGCGTCTTGATCGCGATCCCGCTGGCGTTTCTGGCGGCCCGGACGACGACGCCCTCCCGGCGCATTCTGCGGCCGCTCGCGCTGCTCATGCTCGTGACGTCACGCTCGGTCAACTCGATCATCTGGGCACTGATCCTGGTCGTTCTCGTCGGCCCCGGACTGCTGGCCGGGATCCTGGCGATCGCGCTGCGTTCGGTCGGCTTCGTGGGGAAGCTGGTGTATGAGGCAATCGAAGAGGCGCCGGCGCTTCCTGTGACCGCGCTCCATACGACAGGGGCCGGACGGGCACACGCGCTGGCGTTCGGCCTCGTGCCCCAGGTGCTGCCGGTCATGGCCGGTGTGAGCGTCTACCGCTGGGAGATCAACATCCGGGAGGCGACGATCCTGGGGATCGTCGGCGCGGGCGGACTCGGCATGGCTCTACAGTCGTCGATCGACGCGCTCGCGTGGTCGCGCGTGAGCGTCATCCTCGGCGTGATCCTCGCCACCGTGGTGGTTGCCGAGTGGGTCTCGGCCCGCGTTCGGCTACGTCTGGCCTGAGGCTCGCACGGGCCTCCGGACCCACGGCCAGATGCCTTCTGCGCCCGCCCGATCCTACCGTTTCGGGTGAGCGAGCAACCATTCGAGGACCTCGGGTGCGAAACGCTCGGACAGGTCCGGGCTGTGCGCGCCGTCCTGGATGGTCCAGAGCTCGGCCGAGCCGCCCGTCCGGCACCCGTTCGCGAAGCGCGTCACGACGGTCTCGGCACCATCCACCGCGTCATCGAGATCGAGTTTCTCGTCCATGACGGACCCCTCGGCTCGGCAGTTGTTGTAGCGAGCCCATCGCTCGACGGTCTCGACCGCGCCCGGGTACTCCGTCCCGCCGATCTCGTCTCCCGCGTAGAGGATCGTCTCGTCGTCCGTGCCGTGAACCTGGAGAATGTGTACCGGGCTGGTTGGCCCCGGTACATCACGGGACGCCGCCGCACCGGCCAGGCTGACGATGGCCGCAATCCCATCGGAGTGCTCTCGCGCCACCCGGAACGACATGAAGCCTCCGTTGGAGTGGCCGATCAGATAGACACGGTTGGAGTCGATGGGATAGCGAGCCTTCATCTCGTCGATGATGGCCATGATGTAACCCGAGTCGTCGACTGTGCTTCCCGCAAAATTGCAGCACGCCGCCGAGGCGTTCCAGAAGCGTGGTTTCCGCTCCGTGGTGGCTTCGGTGCCGTCCGGTGAAACGAGAAAGAAGCCGTAATCGTCCACCAGCGTACTGAACTTCATGTACCGATTGTGGCGGGCCCCGTTCGAGCCGTATCCGTGCAGCAGGATCACGAGCGGGGCAGGCGTCGAGGCCTCGTACGCCGTCGGCGCGTGGATGGGTAGCTCTCCGCGACCGAAATCGATGCCCTGAGCGACCGAAGGGCTCGGCGTGACGGCAAGCAGGCAGCCCACGAGGATCGCGGCGAGGGAGTGTGGTGGCGTCATGGGGCGGGTCTCGTTCAGGTGTTGATCCGGCACGGTACAGGCTCGACGACAGGTCGCGCCAGCCGAGACCTGATCGCACGTGATCGACCCCGAGATCTATGGGACGTGCGGCGTGACCGGCATCCGCGTGGGGCATTTTCCCCCATGCAGCGGTTGAGTCTGCCCGACTCCGGACCGCTGTGGGAAACGTAGGTTTGAGGATCACGGTCCCATGATGAATTCAAGAGCATCAACATGCATCGGATCCCCGGATACACGTTCCTCTCATTTCTCGACGCCCTGACCGCGAGAGGCCCCGTGATCACGCTCATGGTCGCGGTCGCCGCTCCCCTCGCCGTCATGCCGGTAGCCGCTCAGGATGTCACCGTCACGGGTCAGGTGCGACCACGCTACGAGTTCAGGGATCCGGTTGCGGGTGAGCCGGACGACTTCGTGTCGATGCGGACCCGGCTCTCGGTGAGGTCCGAGAGGGACTCCGGGCTGACGCTCTTTGCTCAGGTTCAGGACGTCCGACTCTTCGGTGAGGAAGGTCATCCTCTGTTCGACTACTCTGCGGATGCGCTCGATCTGCACCAGGGCTATCTGCGGTTTCAGGGGCGGAGGGCTACCTGGCTGACCACCACGATCGGTCGCATGGAGAGCCCGCTCGGTGGCGAGCGTCTTGTCGGGGCGGTGGGCTGGGCTCAGCAGGGACAGAGCTTCGATGGTGTTCGCTTCGACATCGAAACCGATCGCACGCACTGGTCCGTGAGTGGCTTCATCGTGGGGGATGACTCTGCCCCGGTGGGGGGCGAGGAGGAAGACCTCCTGTCCATCTACGGTACGATCAAAGACGTCGGTCCCGGTCGCCTCGAGGTGTACTGGATCAACGATCGGATCTCGGCGGCTTCGGAGTCCGATGAGCATCTGATCGGGTCCCGGTATGTCTTCGGGGGATCCATCTTCGGACGGGCCGAAGCGACGATCGCCCGGGGCACGCGAGCCGACAGCGACGTGTCCGCGTACATGTTCGGCGCTCGGGCCGGGACGATGCTGGCCGACGGGCAACTGTCCGCGACCCTGTGGTATGACTACCTGTCGGGTGATGACCCCGGCACCTCGGAAGTCGAGGTGTTCAACACGCTGTTCGCGACGAACCACAAGTTCTACGGCTTTGCGGACCTCTTCCTGAACATCCCCACCCATACCGGAGGTGCGGGGCTACAGGATCTTGCGGTCAAGCTGCTCTACCGACCAGCGAGTGACCTCTCCATCGGGCTGGATCTCCACAGCTTTCGGGCCGCCGAGGGGGCCGGTCTGACGGACCGTCACTTCGGGGAGGAAGTCGACCTGACGGTGACTCGGCCGTACATGGAGAATCTCACGGCGACCGTCGGGTTGAGTCGTGTGTTTCACGCCAACGGTCTCACCGAGATTGGGCGACTGAGCGAGGACATGACGTGGTTCTACGTCATGCTCAACGCGACGTTCTAGCGAGAGCCGTTGAGCAGTAGGTCTCCGAGAGCACCGGTGATCACCTGTTCGCCGGGATCGCGGCTGCAGGGGGCGTGTTCCGCGTCCTGGCCGCGCGAGTTCGGGGTGGAAGGGCTCGCTCCCATGGAGAGACGACTTGCCGTCCGACGCCCTACTTCCTGTACCTTTCTGTCATGAAGACTCTGGGTTCTCATTTGGCCACGTGGCTGGTCGGGGAGGGCCAGGCGAGCCGGCAACTCGCCCCGTTCGTTCGTTATGTGGCCCTCCTGACCGCAGTCGTCGCGCTGTACGGGTGGCTCTTCCATGTGATTATGGCGTGGGAGGGGCAGACCCATTCGTGGTTCACGGGTGTGTACTGGACGCTCACGGTCATGAGCACGCTCGGGTTCGGGGACATCACGTTCCACACCGACCTCGGGCGTGCGTTCAGCATGCTGGTGCTTGTGAGTGGCGTGATCCTGCTGCTCGTCATCCTGCCATTCATCTTCATTCGCTTCGTGTACGCCCCGTGGCTGGATGAACGGAGTCGTCGGCGGGTGAGCCGGCTTCATGCACTGCCAGAGGGTGTGACGGACCATGTCCTGGTATGTGCTGACGACCCGATTGCGCCGGGCCTCGTGCGAAGACTGGGGCACGCAGGTGTATCGGCCTTCGTGCTCGAGACGGATGCCGAACGCGCCATGCAACTGCAGGATTCCGGCATGCCGGTGATCGCCGGTGAAATCGACTCCGTCGAGACGTATCGGGCGGCTGGGGTCGAGCACGCGCGAATGGTGGTCGCCAACGCGTCGGATACGGTGAATTCCAACATCGTCCTGACCGTGCGTGCTGTGAGCGAGACGGTTCCGGTCGTTGCGATCGCCGACGTGGTGGACTCCATCGACGTTCTGGAACTCAGTGGCGCGACCGACGTGTTGCATCTGACGAATCGCCTCGGGGAGCATCTGGCGAATCGTGTCAGCGCAGGCACGTCCATTGCGAACGTGATCGGAGACTTCCACGACCTCGTGATTGCCGAGTTTCCGATCCATGGCACCCCTCTCGAAGGGAAGACGATTCGGGAGACGCGCCTGCGCGAACTCACGGGCGTCACGATTGTCGGCGTCTGGGACGAGGGCCGGCTTCACGCGGCCCTTCCGGACCGTCCGTTGACCCCTCACTGCGTCAGTGTGGTCGTCGGGACGAGGCAGCAGGTTCAGGAGCTGAACGAGATGCTCGTGATCTACGAATCGAATCCGAATCCCGTCGTGGTGATCGGTGGCGGGAAGGTCGGTCGTGCCGCGGCCGCCGCGCTCAAGCGGCGATCGATTCCCGTCCATATCGTCGAGCGCGAACGGAGTATGGAGCCGAAGATCGCCGGGATTCCGGATCGACTCTTCGTCGGTGACGCAGCCGACAGGGACGTGCTCGACGAGGCTGGAATCGAAAACACGCCGGCGGTGCTGCTGACCACGCACGACGACGACATGAACGTCTACCTCACGGTCTACTGTCGGCGCCTGAACCCCGATGCTCGAATCCTGACTCGGGTCACACACGACCGGAACGTTGAGGCGATCCGCCGGGCGGGTGCCGACTTCGTTCTCAGTTATGCGACGCTTGGCGTCGAAACCCTGATGTCTCTCGTGAATCAGCGTGAGCTCGTCGTGCTCGGTGAGGACATCAACCTGTTCTACATGGACGTCCCGTCATCCCTGTGTGGTAAGAGCATCGCCGGCGCCGAGATCGGTACGCGCTGTGGTCTCCATGTGATCGCTGTGCAGGAGAACGGGCAGCTCCTGACTAACCCACCGACGGATATGCCGTTGCCGGCGGGGGCAGAACTCGTCGCGTTGGGTACGGCCGACCAGCGGGAGCGTTTTGCGGAGAGCTTCGGGTAGCCCTCCGAACGCGTCACGCTGTGCATCCCGGGACGGACTGCGAGTAGCGGGCAACACTCGAGAGCTGGAGCGGTGTGTCCGAAGCGTGCTGGGCTCAGGCCTCCAGGGACCTCGAGAGCTCTGAGCTGAAATGACACGCGCTGAAGTGATCCGGCCCCACCTGTTCGAGATTCGGTGTTCGCTCAGCGCAGATCGCTTCCGCACGGGGGCAGCGGCTCCGGAACACACATCCTGACGGTGGATCGATCGGACTCGGGATGTCCCCGGTCAACGCGATCCGCTTGCGCTTCTTCCCGGGTTCGGGTGTCGGTACCGCGGAGAGCAGCGCCTCCGTATAGGGATGACTCGGCTCGTTGTAGAGCGCAGCCGCCGGTGCGATCTCCATGATCTTTCCGAGGTACATCACGGCGACGCGGTCGCAGACATGCTCGACCACGGCGAGGTCGTGCGCGATGAAGAGCATCGTGAGGTCGAGCTCGTCCTTCAGATCGCTCAGCAGGTTGATCACCTGCGCCTGTACGGAGACGTCGAGCGCGGAGACGGGTTCGTCCGCGACGATGAAGTCCGGGTTCACGGCGAGGGCTCGTGCAATGCCGATGCGCTGACGCTGTCCGCCCGAGAACTCGTGAGGGAAGCGATCCAGCTGCGCGGCCGAGAGCCCGACTTGCTCCATGAGCTCGACTGCTCGATCGGCTCTCGTTGCCGGCGCCCCGATGTCGTGCAGGTTGAGCGCGTGGCCGATGACGGTTCTCACGCGCTCACGGGGGTTCAGGCTCGCGTACGGATCCTGGAAGATGATCTGCATGCGCTTCCGGAAGCGCCGCATCTCCGCCCTCGACAGCTCCGTGATGTCCGTACCGTCGAACACCACGCTGCCTGCCGTTGCTTCCTCGAGCCGTAGCACCAGACGGCCGACGGTCGTCTTTCCAGAGCCACTCTCGCCGACCAGGCCGAGCACCTCACCGCGCTTTACGGTGAAAGACACACCGCTCACGGCCTGGACGTGATTCACCACCCGGTTGAGCGCGCCCCCGCGGACAGGGAAGTGCTTCACGAGGCCGTCGACGCGCAGGAGGTCGTCCGTGCGGGTCGTGGCCGCCGTTCCCCGGGTCTCGTTCCGGCCGCGCATCTCATCGCTCATGACGTGACCTCCGCGGCCAGATCCAGCTCGCTCCAGCGTCGGCACCGGATTTCATGCCCCTCCGATACCGACTCGAGAGGGGGCGAGGCCTCTCGGCACTCAGGCTGGACATGCCCGCACCGCGTCGAGAACCGGCACCCCGCAGGTCGCTCGGAGAGTGAGGGTACGTTCCCCGGAATGGTCCGCAGCCGCTGACCTTCCTCTCCGCTGCCCAGTCGCGGGATCGAGGCGATCAGGCCGGCAGTGTACGGCATGCGCGGCCGCTCGAAGATCTCCTCGACCGGTCCCGTCTCGACGATCTGGCCGGCGTACATGACCACGACACGCTGGGCCATCTGCGCCACCACGCCGAGGTCGTGCGTGATGAAGATGATCGCCATGCCGAGTCGATCCTGAAGCTCTTCCATGAGGTCGAGGATCTGGGCCTGAATGGTGACGTCGAGCGCGGTCGTCGGTTCGTCCGCGATGAGTAGACTCGGGCTGCACGCCAGCGCCATCGCGATCATGGCGCGCTGACGCATCCCACCGGACATCTCATGCGGGTAGTTGTCGACGCGGCGCGCGGGCACGGGGATGCCCACCAGCTCGAGCATGGCGATCGCCCGCTCCCGCGCCTCGGCTGCGGATACGTTCTCGTGCTCGATCAGGACCTCGGCGATTTGAGCTCCGATCGTGTGTACCGGGTTGAGGCTCGTCATCGGCTCCTGGAAGATCATTCCGATCTCCCCGCCCCGAACGGCGCGCATCTCCTCTTCGGGCAGCCCTGTCAGCTCGCGGCCGCGCAGGCGGATCGAACCCCGCGTGATCTGCCCCACACGAGCCGGAAGCAGTCGCATGATCGAAAGCGCGGTGACCGATTTTCCGGATCCGCTTTCTCCGACGATCGCGAGGGTTTCCCCGGGGTCGACCGAGAAGCTCACGCCATCGACGGCCGCGAGCGGATCGCGTCCCCCGAGCAGAAAGCTCGTTTGCAGGTCGTGGACCTCGAGGAGCGTCTCGTTACTCACGCGGCGTGGCCTGATCGGTACGTCATCCCTACCTCATTCCCAGCTCGTCGAGTGCGTCGGCCACACCATCCAGATGGGTCAGATGCATCGACGCATAGTTGGGTGACAGTACGACACCGTGACCGCCCGCTCGGTACGTGGCCATGACCGAACGGTACACGATGTCTTTCGAGCACTTCGCGGTCTCGGGCCGGGTGCGTGGCGCGTCCACCCCGATCCCCATGTAGACCTTGGCGCCGCCATCGACGCCTCGGAGCGCGTCCTCGCACTGGCCGTGCACGTACGTGTCCGGGTCCATGCCGGTCGCGACGAGCTCGTCGTACGAAGCTTCGTTGAAGCCCAGAATGCGGAAGAGTGCCCGGGTCGCCTCGTCGGGCTCGAAGTCACGCAGCAGGGTGGTCCGGAAGTAGCCGAGCTCGCGATGCCAGACCTCACCCGCCTGATGCTGGTACGTAATCGGCTTCACGAAGTCGGCGTACCGCGTCTGCTCCGCCCACGGCCACTGCGCGCGCCGGATCAGGTTGAAGTGATTTCGGTTCCAGACGTTGAGCCCGAACGGAAGCTCCGGCTTGCACCACTTCACCAGGCCGTACAGCTCGCGGTCCAAATCCTTGTTGCGCTCGAGCCAGAACTTCTCCCAGACGAGCGCCTCGGGATTGTCGAGGAGCACCCGCACGAACTCGACGAGCGCCCCATCGGCGAACTGCTTTCCGGCCGCGGCCTCCTGCATGACGTCGTAGACGCGGAGCAACGCCTGACGGCACGCTTCCACGTTGATCCCACGCTCCGTCGCCTCACGGCGCGCCGGTTCGGAGAAGTCGCCCGGAGCCCGCCCCTGAATGAGCGAATCGAGGGGCGAGTTCCGCTCGTTGCACCACATCACTCCGTCGATGTCGTGATTCCGGACCTGGTCCTCGATCATCGAGTGGATCCATTTCCGGTACCCAGGATTCGAGGTCGATGGCATGTCGCCAATCCGGCCGAACAGGTCCACCTCCATCGCCTGCGCGAGGGTCGGGATCTCGACGTTTCCGGCAGAGCCGTGCCCGGCGTACTTGAAGAAGGGCTCCATCAGCTCGATGTAGACCTTCATCCCCCGCTCGTGGGCGTCCGGGATGACCATCTTCAGGACGTCCTTCCCGGCGAACTCGGGATCCCGGCTCCGATAGTCCGCCATGAAGGTGTCGTCGTAGTACCGCGGGTCCGGATCGAAGTACGCTCCGCCGCGCATCTGGTACGGCTCCGGCACACCGTGGTCCGGCCAGCCGTCGAGTTCGTGGCTGATCGAGCGGCCGGACTTCAAGCCGAGCCAGCTGACCGTCCCGAGCATGAGCACGTTCACCCCGACCCGGTCCTTGAGGGTGTCGAGCACGGTGTCGACCCCTTCATCGACGAAGCTGATCGGAGAGATCTGGATGCCGACGAAACGGTCGTCTGCGTTGGAGTTTGTCATCGAGTAGGTGCGCGGTGAGTCGAGGTCGTCAGGGGGACCGGCGGAGTCATCTATGCGCCGGCTCGGGCGTTCGCCGTGAAGGTGGCGATGCGCTCCATCGCTTCCTGGATCATGGGCAGTGGTTGCAGATAGCTGATGCGGATGTAGTCGGTCGTCTCATCGCCGAACATGGTGCCCGGGAAGAGCATGACGCCGGCTTCCTCCAGGAGCCGCAAACAGAATTCGGGAGACGGCAGCCCCGACGACGACACGTTCGTGTAGACGTAGAACGCGCCGCCCGGATGCCCGTACGTGAACCCCGCGTCATCGAGCGCGGGCATGAGCCACGCCCGGCGTTCCGCGTACTCGGCGATCATCGCGTCGATCGGCTCCTGCGGGCCGGTCAGCGCGGCGAGGGCGGCATGCTGGCTGATCGTGCACGCGTTGATCGAGAGCGTGTGTCGTGGCTCGGTCAGCATGTGGACGAGATCGGCTGGTGCGGCGAGGTATCCAACCCGCCACCCGGTCATCGAATACGTCTTCGAGAAGCCATTCAGCGTGATGGTCCGCTCCCGCATACCGGGGAGCGTCGCGATCGAGAGGTGTTCGTTCGGCGCGTAGATCAGCCGGCCGTAGATCTCGTCCGAGAGGATGATCAGGTCGTGTCGGATGGCCATGTCCGCGATCGCTCGGATCTGCTCGGGCGGCGTCACCGCGCCTGTCGGGTTGTTCGGGGAGACGAGGACGAACATCCGAGTGTTCGGCGTGATTCGCTTCTCGATCTCCGCCACGTCGAGCGCGAAGTCGTCGTGTTCGAAGGTCGGGACCGGGATCGGATTGCCGCCGCACAGCCGCACGGCCGTGTCGTACGACGTGAAGCGCGGGCTCGTGATCAGCACGTCGTCACCCGGCGCGCACATGCCGAGCATCGTGAGCATCATCGCTTCCTGGGCCCCTGCGGTGACGACGATCTCGTTGGCCGCATAGTCGAGGCCGTATCGAGCGGTCACATCCTCGGCGATCGCTTCCCGAAGCTGAGGGATGCCTGTCGGGCCCGTGTAGTGGTGCTGGTTGGCGTCCAGCGCGGCTTTCGCCGCTTCGACGATGTGCGTCGGCGTGTGGAAGTCCGGGTCGCCCCGACCGAGCGCGATGACGTCGTTCATCCCGGCCGCGATGCCGAGCATGCGGGTCCGGAAGGCACCGTCTTCTTCGACGATGCGCGGTGCGAGTCGATCCGTGAGCAGGCTCATCCGTACATCCTCCGGCCAGCGACGAACGTGGCCTTCACGCGCTCGAGCGCGAAGAGGTCTTCGTCGGGGTTGCCGTCGACGACAATGACGTCTGCTTCCTTCCCGACCTCGAGCGTGCCGATCACGTCCTGCATGTTCGAGACGCGGGCCGCCCGGATCGTGATCGACGCCAGGGCGTCCATGTTGTCAGGGCAGACGCCGACTTTGACCATGTGCGCGAGCTCGGGCGCGATGACGTCGTGCTCCACTGCCGGGCTGCCGGCGTCGGTTCCGAAGACGATCGGGACGCCGGCCTTCGCCGCGTTGACCAGCCCCTCGTAGCGCGCGGGGTTCGCGATCGCCTTCTGACGCTCTTCGATCTTCCACTCGGGAATACCGAACTTCCGCGCGATGTCCGGCTGACTCTGCTGGACCAGCGGGGCGAAGGTCGTGACGACCGGGATCTTCTTCTCCAGGAGGAGCTCGATCGTCTCTGCGGACATCGATCCGCCGTGCTCCACGCAGTCGACGCCGAATCGGGCGACGCGCTCGATGCACGCGTCGTACGTTGCGTGAGCGGTGATCGGGAGCCCGTTGCGGTGCGTCTCGTCGATCACCGCCTCGAGCTCCTCGTCGGTGAACTCGAGGGTGTCGTGGCACGCCATGATCTTGATGAGATCCGCGCCGCCTTTGACCTGCTCGCGCACCGCACGCCGCATCTCGTCGGCCCCGCTCGCTTCGCGGCAGACCCAGTACGTGTGTCCGCCCGTCTGGATGATCGCCGCGCCGCACACCTTCAGTCGGGGGCCAGGAACGATCCCCTGCTCGACGGCCTGCTTCGAGTAGAGGTTCATGTCGTGGAAGCCGAGGTCGCGTACCATCGTCACGCCCGCGCTCAGGCTCTTGAGCATGTTACCCGCCGCCTTGAACGCCGAGATCGGTCGTGCGTCGTCCATCGACTGGCGTGCCAGGTCGTGGATGCCGTCCCAGTTCAGGTGGGCGTGGCTGTTGATGAGCCCCGGCATGATCGTGCCTCCGGTCTCCTCGACCTCGGCCGAGCCGGTATCGACCTCGGAGCGAGGTCCGACCGCGACGATCCTTCCGCCCTCGATCTCCACGAAGCCGTCCTCGATGAGGTCACCGGCCATCGTCAGTACGCGACCGGTCAGCACCACGTGCGCACGCGGCACGTCGAACATCGGCTTGGTGATCTTGTCGTAACGCCATGCGGCGGGTTCGGGCATGCTTCGGGCTCCTGGGCGTGGTCGGTAAGAAGTGGTGTGGTCGCCGGTGTGGTTCGAATGGAGTTCGGTCGTCGATGCTCAGCAGGGGATCACGCGAGATCCGGGAGGGTGGCGTGTCAGGAAGCCACTCGCCACCTCGACCCGATCGTGTCCGACGATCAGGGTATCGATCGTACGCCACCCGTCCAGACCGGGGCGGTATACGCCGGGCTCGCATGAAAACACCATGCCGGGCCCCGATGACGTGTCGTCCCCGGGCGCGAGCCACGGCGCCTCGTGTCCCTCGACACCCATGCCGTGTCCAATGCGATGGCGGATTGCATCACCCAGGCCGGCGTCTCGGATCGGGGCGAGGGCCGCCTCGTTCACCTCGGCGCAACTCCGCCGGGCCTCGAGCGCCTCGACCGTCGCCGCGGCCGCGGAGGCCATGACCTCCATGACCGACGTCTGATCTTCGGTCGGCTCCCCGACGATCAGGGTGACGCCGCTCTCGGCATGGTATCCGCCGATGCTGCAGCCGATGCCCGCGATGACCGGCTCGCCGGGGCGAGGGCGGCGATGGGTGACGGAGCCGTGTGGCAGTGCGCCCCGAGGACCGGAGTGGACCGACGCGGTAATCCCCATCTTCGTACCCTGGAACGCCGCGCCATGCGTCTCGGCAAGAAGGTGTCGCACATGGGCTGTGCAGTCATCCAGCAGGTCCGCCTCCGTGCCTCCTTGCGCGATGATGTCACCACCGACCGCGAGGAGGCGCTCGAGCACCTCGTCCGCGAAGTGCGCGGCTTCCCGGGTCAGGCTGAGTTCAGTCTCGCTCTTCACGCTGCGCTCGGGGCGTACGTGGTCTACCAGATCGAGGTGGTCGAGGATGGCGGTCGCATCGGCCAGGAGGGTGGCGTCTAGGGTATCGATCGCCATGCGACGTGCTCCGACTTCGTCCAGCATCCAGAGTACGGCCGGCGTGACACCGGGGAATTCCTCGTATGTGCGGACGACGATGCCGGGGATACCCAATGCGTCCTCGTACTCCAGGTAGGGGACGAGCAGGATTGGATCGCCATCCGTCCCGATCCATAGGCCGATGGGACGCTCGTTCCGCGAAAAGTGCCAGCCGGTCGCATACGTGACGTTTCCCGGCGCGAGGACCAGCAGTCCGTCCAGTCCGGCGGCATCCGCGCGGTCGCGTAGCCGGGCTCGAACGCCGTCGTAGAAATCGGGCGAAAGTGGCTCGAGCCCGGAAGGTCGGGTCGGGGACGGCGTCAAAGCGTATCGTCGTCCCAGGGGCCCGCGATCTCCACGTCGGTGTCGACACCGAGCTCGGAGGCGAGCGATCTGAGGTCGTCGAGCGCGGCATCCTCGAGAGGGACCCCGACCTCCAGCTTCCGCGCGACACGTCGCGCCTCCTGCTCACCGGGAATCAGGATCTCATCAAAGCCCGGCCGAAGGGCTCGCGACTTCACCATGTCCGCGAAATCGTCCATCCGCCGGCGAAACTCCTCGAGGGGCATGAACCACTCGATGTCGATCGCCATCAGGGTGTGGCTGACATCCCACTTCCTGGGATCTGCATACGGCGTGAGACCGTAGCCGCCGCCACCGATCACGCCCGTCAGAACATCCGTCATGAATGCGAGGCCATATCCCTTGTACTGCCCGATGCCAAGCAGAGCGCCGGCCATTGCGGCGTGCGGGTCATCGGTCTCCTCGCCGTCAGGGGTCAGAGCCCAGTCCCGCGGGATCGGCCACCCCTCGGCAGCATGCCAGTTCATCATGCCTTTACCGGCGGTCGTCAGCGCGATGTCGAGCACGGCCGGGAATCCGAGTCCCGTCGGGACCGCGATCCCCCATGGATTGGTGCCGACCACCCCCTCACGGCCGCCCCACGGGGCCATTTCGGGACCCGCGTTCGTCATCGCGACCCCGATGCACCCGGCGTCGGGACCGAGGCAGGCGTGGACCGCGCTCGAGCCGAAGTGTGTCGAGTCACGGACGATGACCTGCCCGATCCCGCAGACCTTCGACTTTTCGATCGCGAGGCGCATCGCTCGGGTCGCGGCTACGGTACCGATCCCGTTATTGGCATCGACCAGCGCCAGCGCCGGGCTCTCCTTCACGATCTCCCACGGCGCTCCTGGGTCGATGCCGCCGTCGGCGAATCGTCCCCAGTAGCGCCTCAGCTTCTTGACGCCCTGACCGTGTCCGGGGTGAAACCGGAGCTCCGAAAAGACCAGGGCGCCACCGAAGATTTCGGCCTCCTCCTCGGGGAGTCCCATCGCCCGGAGGATGTCGAACACGAAGCTCTTGAGGCTCTCGAGCGTGACCGCGGTCATGGGTACGCGGGTCATGGCGTCAGCTCCAGGAGGTCGACGATGTTGGTGCCCGCCTGCTCGAAGCTGCCGAGTTGTCCGGCCGGCGCGGTCATCAGAATGGCGATGCCGGGGCCGTAGCCGGCACGTGGACCGTCCGTGGCACAGACGACGCCGATGGCACGTGCGCCGCGGAGGTATCCGTGGTTGTAGCGGCTGTCCGTGTCCTCGAGCGCGACCAGGTCACCGAGCCGGAGGTGGTCGAGTCCCAGCTCACCGAGCAGAGCGCGGTCGGTCGACTGCATGTGGAGGCTTCCTCCCTCGGACGTGAGGCCGAGCCCGGCACCGACCAGGTGCGCCGGGATGTGTGCGGTCACGCCGAACGCAACGTGCCCGTCCCGGGCCTGTGCGGGGAGCGCAGCCAGCAGACCCGGCGAGATCCCCTTCAGCGATACGCCAGGGTGTTCCGTGAGGGTGAGCCCCCGGCCCTCCGCGCGCACGAGCACCTGATCGCCCACGGCCATCTTTCCACGAGCCTCTCGTGGGATGTGCACGATGACCTGTTCGGAGAACCGCCCCGATTTACCGGTGACCACGCCCGTGGTGCCGGCGGCTCCACCGGTCATGACCTTCGCCCGGTTCCCGATGGACGCGAAAACGTTGAGTCCACGGTTCCTGTTGTCGTCAGCCTGGCCGATACTCACGCCCGGGTGGATGCAGTCGGCAGCCCAGCCGAACGCCCGGTCGCCCACCGACACGTTGTAGACGATCCCCCCGTAGGTGGGGAGCAGGAACGGCGTACCATCCGCTGCGAGCCGATACGGTTCGGCCGGAAGGCCCGGAAAGCCCGGATGTGCGACGTGGCCGGCGACCGAGACAGCGACCAGGTCGGCCTGATTCGTGGCGAGATCGTTGTTCTTCGTCATGCCTGCCCCCGGATGCCGAGCGTGTGCGCGATGTTCGCGGCGGGATCGATCTCGAAGTCCAGTAGCTGAGCGGGCCCGGTCATGAGGGTCAGGATGCCGGGACCGTGCCCCGTCATGACCGAGTCCCCGTGGATGCAGAGGCAGATCGCGACCCACCCGTCGCGGTAGGACCGACCGAACCGGTGGTCCACGTTCCGTATGCCGATCAGATCCCCGAGTCGCATCTGATCGATCCCGAGTTCGGCCATGAGTGCCCGGTCGCCGGACATCAGATCCTGATCGACGAACTCGGCGTTGAGTTCAGCGCCCGAGCCCATGATGCGGGGAGGAAGCTCCATCGCGACGGGGCAGTGGATCGTTCCGCCTTCCGCCCTCAGTCCCAGCGCTCGAGCCAGTGCCGGGCTCGTCTTCTTGAACTCGATTTCGGGGTAGTCGGCGAGACGAATCCCGCGCCCGACGGTCCGGATCTGGATCGTGTCGCCGATCGTCATCTCCTCGAGCACGTCCGGCTCGAAGTCGACCAGGATTCGGGCGTGCTCTCCGGTGACGACGCCCCTGGCGCCCCGCGCCAGTCCGGTGACGACCTCTGCCTCGTTTCCGATGCACGTCAGATAGTGAAGCGCGAAGTCGGCCCGCTCGTCGGAGTGCGCGATCGAGACCCCGGGCTCCACGTGGTCTCCGGCCCAGCCGAAGGCGCGATCACCCACACGGGCGCTGTAGGTGATGCCGGACATGCCCGGAAGCATGACACCAACGCCGTCCGGCCAGGGCGTGTAGCCACCACGCCGCAGCGCCGGCTGACTCACCTGGCCCGTCACGGCCATTTCGACGAGGTCGTCGTCGTTCCAGCGAAGCTCGGTACTCATTCTTGACAGCGTGAGAGGTAGGGGGACACGTTGCGCAGCCGATTGTCGACAACATACAGGCTGCAGCGCGAAGAGGCCAACCGCATGGGATACAACGAGTTACTGGAGCGTTTGGGGCAGGTGAACGATCTTTTGTGCTCCCAATCGCTCCTCAGCTGGGATGCTCGGACGATGATGCCGGCCGGAGGAGCGGACACGCGGGCGAAGCAATTGGCCACGCTTCAGCTCTTTGCGCGGAACCATCTCGTGTCGGATGAGACCCGGCGCATGCTGGACCTGGCCGAAGCCGAGACCGCGAACCTGGCCGACGACAGTGTGGAGCGGGTGATGTGCGCGCACGTGCGGGAGGCCATCGACTACCACCTCCGCATCCCCGCCGAGTTGGTGGAACGTCGGGCCGAGATGGGCTCCAAAGGGCAGCATGTGTGGGCGAAGGCACGAGCGGAGAGCGACTACGCCATGTTCGCTCCGGTCCTCGAGCAGACCCTCGACCTGAACCGGGAGATGGCCGAATGCATCGGGTACGAGGAGCACCCCTACGACGCCCTGATGTATCGGTTCGAGCCGGGTGAGACGATCGCGTCTCTGCAGCCGCTCTTCGCGGCGCTCCGCGAGGGACTACTTCCGCTCGTGCAGGCGATCGGCGAGAAGGAGGCCCCGCGGGTCGACTTCCTCGAGCGTCCGTTCCCCGTGGAGAAGCAGCTCGAGTTCGCGCTGAAGATGGCGCGCAAGCTCGGCTACGATACGGATCGTGGCCGACTGGACCTCACCGTCCACCCGTTCGAGATCTCCTTCACGCGGAACGACGTGCGGATCACGACACGGGTCAACGACGAGTGGATGCCGAAGAGCCTGTTCGGCACGCTGCACGAAACAGGGCACGGACTGTACGAGCAGTTCTGCGACCCGGCGTACACGCGTACCCCGTTCGCGACGGACCTCATCGGGCTCTACGCGGTGGGTGGCGTAAGCTTCGGAGCGCACGAAAGCCAGTCGCGGCTCTTCGAGAACCACGTGGGCCGCAGTCGTGAGTTCTGGGAGCTCAACTTCGGAGAACTGCACGACGCATTCCCGGAGCAGCTCGACGGCATCGACGTAGAGACGTTCTGGCGCGCCGTGAATCGCGTGCAGCCCGGCTTCATTCGGGTGGAGTCCGACGAACTGACGTACGACTTCCACATCATGCTCCGGGTGGACATCGAGGCTGCGTTGATCGACGGCAGTCTGAGCGTGGCGGATCTACCGGAGGCATGGAACGCCAAGGTGAAGGAGTATCTCGGACTCGACGTTCCGAATGACCGGCTCGGGGTCCTTCAGGATGTCCACTGGTCTTCAGGCCAGGTCGGGACGTTCTGCAATTACACCATCGGCAACGTGATGGCGGGGCAGCTGTTCCACACTGCGAAACAGGACCAGCGTGTCAGCGACGGGCTCGCGACAGCCGAATACGCACCTCTGCGCGAGTGGATGACTGAGCACGTGCACCGGCATGGCCGCCGGTACACGCGTGAACAGCTGCTCGAGAACGCCACCGGGGAGGGCCTCGAGCCCCGGTATTACATCGAACACCTCTCCTCGAAGTACTCGGAAATCTACGGGTTGGCGTCATGATGACGGCTCCACGCCGACTCGCGCAGCGAGTCCAGCTCAAGGACAAGCACATCATCACCCGCATGATGGAGATCGCGTCCGAACTCGACGACGTCATCAAGCTGGGTCGCGGAGACCCGGACCTCGACACACCCGCACACATCATCCGTGCCGGCCAGGAGGCGCTCGGCTCCGGGGCGACGCATTACACGAATCCGATGGGCATGCCCGAGCTGCGTCAGGCGATCGCGGACGATATCGCCCGATATGGGGGAGCCCACTACGCCCCCGAAAACATCGTGGTCACGCCCGGTGGGCAGCAGGCGATGTTCATCATTGCCCTCGGCCTGCTCGACCCCGGTGACGAGCTGCTCATCCCGTGCCCGGGTTATAACCCGTACCTGCAGGCCGCAGAGCTCACTCAGGCGAAGCTCGTCGAGATCCGAACCTCGATGGAGACGAACTTCACCCTCACCGCCGACATGGTTCGGGAGCACATCACGCCACGCTCGAAGGTGCTCGTTCTCATCAATCCCGGAAATCCGACGGGGACGGTCATCCCCCCGGACGAGGTGGCGCGGATCTGCGAGGTCGCCAAGGAGCATGACCTGATCGTCGTATCGGACGAGATCTACGCGCGCATCACGTTCAATGGCCATCGGGCGCAGCCGGTCGCGGCTCTTCCAGGCATGCACGAGCGGACGATCACGCTGTCCGGGGTGTCGAAGGCGTACGCGATGACCGGCTGGCGCGTCGGCTATTTCGCTGGCCCGTCCGATCTCATGCCGGCGCTTGCCGAGATTCATCATGCCTTTGCGATCTCGACGTCGGCCGTGGGTCAGCACGCGGCCCTGGCCGCCCTGACCGGCCCTCAGGACTGCGTGGAGGAGATCCGACAGACGTTCGATGAACGAAGGAAGGTGCTGTGCGCGGGTCTCGACGAGCTCGGCATTCCGTACGCTGAGCCCGAGGGTGCGTTCTACGTCTACGCTCGAGTCGCCGATACGGGCGTGGGGGCGACCGAGTTCTGTGAGCGACTCCTCGCCGAGGGTCGGGTCATGATCTTTCCGGGCAAGATCTACGGGGATTACACCGATGACTTCGCCCGCATGTCTCTGACCCAGCCGGTGCCCCGCATCAAGGAAGCGCTCGGGCGCATGGCCGGCGTCGTCGAGTCGATCCGTACAGAGCGAGCCGAACCGTAGCCCGATCCATCGACAACCAGATCAAGTGAGATCAGACCCGTGAAATCAGACAATCCGAACGTCAAAGGCATCAAGCACATGGCTTTCGGCGTGAAGGACGCGGCGAAGGCGCTGGAGGCCTACGCTCGTTTTCTGCACGTGCCGGCGGACACGGAGATCGAGTTCTTCCCGAAGTCCAAGAATCGGGTGGCTCTCTTCTACCTGGGCGGCATCGAGTACCAGCTCTGCGAGTCTACCGACCCCGATGGTCGGTTCGCCAAGTGGATCGAGGAGCGGGGATCCGAGGGCCTGCACCATATCTGCTACGAGGTCGACAACATCGACGATGCCCTCGCACACGCTCAGGAGCAGGGCGCTACGCTCCGCATTTGTCAGGCGTGCCAGGTGGTTGGTTCGCACCCCCATCCGGAGGGCTGGGTCGCATTTCTCGACGACGAGGCGGGTGGCATCGAGATCGAGTTCATGCAGGTCTACACGCCTGAGCAGCTCAAAGAATACGAGGACTACAAAGGAATCTGAGGTGACTTCGTTCCGTGCCTCGCTCGTATCGACCAGCCGTCACCCGACGGGACGCTGATGGTGAATCCCGTGCGTGATTTCGTGGGCTATGCGGACAGCCCGCCGGATATCCGCTGGCCGGGTGGCGCGCGCCTGGCGGTGAACTTCGTCCTCAATGTCGAAGAGGGTTCGGAGTATTCCATGCAGGACGGGGACGGACGGACCGACGCCTCGCTTTCCGAAGTTGCGACGCCGCGGGTTCCGCGCGGCGATCGTGACCTCGGTGCCGAAAGCATGTTCGAGTACGGCAGCCGCGTCGGATTCTGGCGAATCCACCGCCTGTTTCAGGAGCGCGGACTACCCCTCACCGCGTTCGCCTGCGCTGTAGCGCTCGAGCGAAACCCGGAGATCACGCGGGCGATCCGCGAGAGCGACTGGGACCTCGTGGCGCATGGTCGGAGATGGATCGAGCACTATCTGCTCGACGAAGAGACCGAGCGTCGTGAAATCGCCGAGGCGTACACGTCGATCAGCGAGCTGATCGGCCGCGCGCCGCAGGGGTGGTACTGCCGATACGCACCGTCCGTCGCGACGCGCCGCCTGGTTGTAGAGCACGGTGGCTTCTCGTACGACAGTGACGCCTACAACGACGAGCTCCCGTACTGGGTCTCGGTCGGGGAGACGGCCCACCTGGTCGTGCCCTATTCGCTGGCCACCAACGATGCCAAGCTGGTCGGGGGTCCGCTCGTTACCGGACGTCAATTCGCAGCGTTTCTGATCGACGCCTTCGATGAGCTCCTCTCGGAGGCCGGCGTACATCCGCGAATGATGTCCATCGGCATGCACGCACGGATCCTCGGCCAGCCCGGTCGGATCCGCGGGCTGAAGACCTTCCTCGATCACATCGGCGGTCGTGACGACGTCTGGGTCTGTCGTCG
>Ga0181594_10000141_pt1 | contig 58354 bp, 47 predicted proteins | sample 071ome_18_FD_145603 | JGI IMG/M metagenome (GOLD analysis project Ga0181594, IMG submission 145603) | Coastal salt marsh microbial communities from the Groves Creek Marsh, Skidaway Island, Georgia - 071413BT metaG (spades assembly) | ecosystem: Environmental > Aquatic > Marine > Intertidal zone...
TAGAGGCAGTTGAGCCAGCGCCGAAATATGATCACTAAGAGCAGGCAAGGTGCCGTCTGCTGGCTCATCTAGAGGGAAAATGCCCAGTTCAGCATACAATTTCGCAACTTCCTCACGGCCCACAATATCTTCGCTATAGGTGAACCCTGACGTGTGCCTTAGCAGATCTCTGATAGTGATGGGCCTATCGATCTCTTCCTGGACCTCATCCAAATCCCCCTCATCAACAACCGTGAGACTCGTAAATTCGGGAATGTACTTGGCTACAGGATCGTCCAGTTGCAACCTTCCCTCATCGATGAGTCGGAGGACAGCAAAGGAAACGATCGGCTTGGTCATCGACATGATGGCGTATAACACGTCACCGCTGGGCGGGAGCGCACCAGACTCTCGAGTTGAGCCCATCGACACCTCAAAAAGCGCGCTGTTCTCGTCGAACACGCCAAGGTAATAGCCTGGCAACATCTGCTCATTCACCAGCGGATCGAGTATCGATCTAATTTCGGAGACAACAGCATCGTGATCATCAGCTCGTCCCCAAGCGCTGGAAAACGCTACAAGAGCTAACACCAATAACCGGCTTGGTTTGAATTTCGCTTTTATCATCTGATGCGCGCCTGATCGACAATGTCTTCAATTTGGTCCGTCATGTTGTAACGCGGCGGAGCAATATGCGTGAAAAAAGCGCCAACGCTCTGATCTTCACCGTCGATCCAAAAGAAGGTGTTGGCGGCTCCTCCCCAGAAATAATAGTCTGTCTCACCAGAACCATCCTCTTCCATCTTGATGCCGAAACCGCCTCCGAATTTCATAAAGTTAGCCGCATCTCCGAAGTTAGCCCTAAACGCCTCTAGACCAAGGTTAGGCATAAGATCTTGGAAGTGGAGCTCAGCGGTCTCCCGCTTAAGTATTCGCTTCCCATCGAGTTCGCCATAATTGGCAACCATTTGGGCGTACTGCAAAAAGTCACTCGAGGTTGAGAAAAGCCCTCCACCGCCACTATCTAAAGTGGTTTTTAGACCTATCTGATCGTAGGGTCTGCCAAAATACAAAGCCTCTGAAATTTGCCATTCAATCGGATCACCTTCTATTAAGGGCGCTGGATTATTTGGCGTCGCAGGTCCATAGACTCTAGGCATGCGAGCCCTCATGTCGTCAGGCACATAGAAATCGGTGCTGGTCATTCCTAGTGGCTGAAATATTGCCTCTTTCAAATAGGCACTAAGCCGCTTACCCGTTACTTGTTCGATGATTCCGCCGAGAACATCAATGCTTACGCTGTAGTTGAAGGTTTCGCCGGGGTGAGCAACAAGTGGTATCTGCGAGAGGATATCTGCAAATTCTTCGGAGCTAGACGCAGCTCCCCAAAGAAGCCCGATGTCATCGTATTGTTGCGCCACGTCACCCACGCCTAGCACCTGCGGAGGGTAGGTAAATCCAGAGGTATGGGTTAACAAATGACGGATGGTAATCGCCTGCTTCGCCTCCTCGAAAGGCGCGTCTAGATCCCCATTAGGAGCAACGAGCATAGATTCAAATTGTGGAAAATATTTAGCTAGCGGATCATCCAAACCGAGTTTCCCATCCTCGATAAGCTTAAGAACAGCCGTCGAAACGATGGGCTTGGACATAGATGCCAAGACGTAAATAGACTCATCAGAGACGGGCACGCCCCCGCCCAATTCAGTGTTGCCCCTCGCTCGAAAATAAACCGGTTGCCCCGCTCGCCGAATATCCACGACATAATTTGGGATGACACCGCTTTCGTAAAGCTGATCGAGTTTGTTACCAATTTCAGCAAGTTTGGCCTGGTCATACTGTACACCTTCAGCCGTTGTGTGCCCTGCAAGGCCCAATATCACAAAAACGAGCAGAACTGACTTTAGCCTCTTCGCAATTAGATTCTCTAAAACGAGCATGAAGATCCTCCTCTATAATTCGCTGTATGCGCTATGTGAACAGGGCATCTGTCAGAACGCCACTCCACCCTTTCCTACACTGATTTAGCACAAATCTACCGGAATAGGTATTTTATTGCGGCTACGAGGCGTTTTTTGATTAGTTTGCAGCTTTTGAACGGCGACATCGCTCGGAGCAGTACTTGACGTCGTTCCAATTAAGGCGCCATTTTTTGCGCCAAGCGAAGGGCAGTCCGCAGTGCGAGCAGATTTTGGTGGGCAAATGCGGCTTTTTATGATTTCCCATGTGATTGGCTTACGCGAGGCTCGCGCCTGAAGACCAATCAGTGGGGAATGAGCGCTACTGTCTATTTCTTCGAATCGCTCTGGTTCGGCTTGAGCTGAAGGCGACATGGTCCTCACCCAAGTGCATCAGTTTCTGAGTAGCAACCTACCTTGATTTAAACTGAGGACCCTTTTGTTCTCATTTGAGAGCGTCAGTCTATCAACAACGGCCTGCCGCCAAAGAATGAGAAAACTCGCTCTCTGACTACTTCCCAAAAGGGATGGCCCTCTATCCCTCCCCCTTGCTGCGTCCAGCCTGGACATCCGTTGCTATTTCCTGCTTATCCCTATCAGGCGCCCTGACAAGGGCATCGCTTACCAGCCTTAGCGCACGGAGATTAATTGACTACCTTCCGGCATTGCGAAACGACAAGTTTGGGCTGATGGCTCGTCAAACAGGCGCTTCCACTCTTGGAATTTGGCTACGAATGATCTGCCTTTGAGTCACAAGAATCAGCGAAACCATGACCAGCGTCATCACCGCAAGCCAGGGGAACAGCACCTGCAAGGTCAACCATTGTCCCAAGAGGGCCACAGGCATGGTCATCAGCTGTGCGAAGGCCATGTTCAATTGGAAGATGCTCATCACCCGCCCTCTGACCTCATTCGGTGCTAGATGCTGAATGAGAATGGTGCTGGACACCATGGTCATGGTCATCCCCATGCCAAGAATCGTATTGCCAAGAACCACGTTCCAGACTTGGTGCCCTGCAACAAACACTAAAAACCCCATCGAAAAGAGGACGGCGCCAATGCCAATTAACAAGCCTCGACGTTCAAACGAAGCCAGCCGAGCCATCAGCACCGCACCCGCTAGTGAGCCGACGCCCCAAAACATAACTACAAATCCCATGTCCCGAATGGGGACCTCGACTACCGTGGTCACCCATGTGGGACCAAAGCTCGCCGTAGGGGGGTACGCAAAACTCATCATCACCACCAACAATACGATGAGCCACAAGATCACGGGATGATGGCGCGCAAACCCCAGACCTATCCGAATATCTGACACCGCCTCTGACAAGCCATATCGGTCGCCCTTCTTCGCGGTCACTTGCCCCGCCTCCGGCGTGTATGGCATGACCAAAATGAACAAAGCGGCCGCAGCCAAACCGAGTGCACTGATCAAGTAGGCACCGCCGAAATCAAACTGATGAATCAAAAAGCCCGTCATCATCATGGCCAGCGGCATCGCGACTTGCCCCGCCACTTGATTCAAGGACATCCCTGCCGGAGTTAAGGCGGGTCCGACCACATCCGGCAGCAGCGCCAGCCTTGTCGGCGCATCAATACTTTGTAGACCCGACGTTAAAAAAGTCATCACAAAAAAGAGCACAAAGCTCAGCGCACCGCCATCTCCAGCCATCATCAGCGCTGCAATCAGGAGCGTGCCGATCATTTGCAGCACCAGAATGAAGATGAGTAGGTGCTTTCGATTGAATCGATCGGCCAATGCCCCACCATAAAGACCAAAGCAAAAGGCCCCTAATCCACGGCAAGCAGCGATCAGCGCCACCAGGATGAGCCAAATATCAGCAGGAGCGAAGTGCTGGACCCAGAGAATCTGAGTAATGAATTGGAGCGGCATGATCATTTGACCAATCGCAAACCCCAATAGCAGCAGACGATAATTCGGATTGTTGAGCGGCGCCAAGGCTCCGCTGAACCGATTACTCTCGAGCCGCTGGTTCACGGTTGCTTTAGCCATGCTCGCGCCCTCGACGAAATGAGGCGCGCGCGGTAGCGGTAAGAAGTGAGAAAAAGCATGATTGGCACGATCGCTCAGATCCCTCATGATCGATTCTTAAGGGACGCAAAGTCAACGCCAGCGTTACAACAAGATTCCCGCTAAACAGACCAACGGTAAGGATGAAGCCATGTCGAGCACCTGCCCCCTAATCCGGATAGCTCTAATCGTGTTAGGGCTCATTGCTCTCACGATGCCATTTGCCAGCTCAGCCGGCCTGAAAGCAGGCTTTTCGGAACGGGACATTACGCCTGAGGTTCCAGACACCTGGGTTGATGTTGACGACAACGCCCAATTTGATCCGGATGTGGACACTTGGGTCGACGGCAACGGGAACGGTGAATTTGACCCTGTGTGGATGGCGGGCTTCCAAAATAATCGGCCTGCACAAGGAGTAGAACTGCCGCTCAAAGCAATCGCCATGGTGCTCGATGATGGTAAACATCGCATAGGGATTGTTGCCGCGGATACCATCGGACTGATGCGCTCATTCGCCCAGGATTTGCGGGCAAATGTTCCTGACGAATTAGCGCTCGATTACGTCATGGTCCACGCCACGCATAATCATGAGGGGCCAGACACCCAGGGCCTTTGGGGAGAGGGCGCACTGTCATCAGGGATCAACGATGACTATATGCGCTTCCTCCGAGATGAAATGATCAGCGCGCTTGCCGAGGCGGTCACAGCGCTCGAGCCAGCAACGTTGCATATGGCGGAATTCCCAAACCCGCCCCAAACCCCAGTCCGTGACGCTCGCAAACCCATCGTGGTCGATGACGCCGTGCGAGTATTGGCACTTCGCTCGCTAGAGGGCGCCCTTCTCGGCACAGTGGTGAATTTCGGCATCCACGTGGAGCTCGCCTGGGACAGAAATCTCCTTTTGACATCTGACGTTGCTGGCTACTTACGCGACGGAATATCGGGAGGCATCACTTACGATGGCGCTATCAAAAAGCCAGGGATTGGCGGGACTACGTTGTGGCTCACAGGCAATATTGGTGGCCTCATGACATCTGCGCCCGGCGAGTGGGTCGAGGATCCATTTTCGGGCGAACGGATCACAGACGCCGGTCACGGCAAAGCGAGGGCCTTTGGCTACGGGTTAGCGAGCGCGGTGATCGATCAATGGAACGAGCAGCTCTTTACTGAGGAAACGAACCCTTCGATCGAGATCCTCTCGCGAGAGGTGGAATTTGGCATCACTAACTGGATGCTAGCGCTGGCCACGATCACGGGGGTGGTCGATTCAAGTCCCTCCTTTCACTTGAGTCGGCCTTTCATCCGCTACACCTCAGAGGTGGCTTGGCTGAAACTTGGCCAGGCAACCATCACCGGAATCCCCGGAGAGCTCTATCCTGAGATCGCAGTGGGCGGGATCGAGAATCCACACGGTGCTGACTATGCTCTTGACCCTGTAGAAGTCCCGCCGCTTCGAGAGGCGATGTCTGGGGAGGTCAACTTGATGGTTAATCTTGCGAATGACGCGATCGGCTACATCATCCCGAAGAGCGAGTGGGACAATGAGGCTCCCTGGATTTACGGCGCCACCGAAGAGACCTACGGGGAGATTGTTTCACTCGGTGAAGAAACTGGCCCAACGCTGCACCGGCAACTCTTGAATCTATTCCAGCACAACCATGCCCACTCGCATCGGACTAAGCGAGCCTCTGAACAACCTGAGGAAGAGAAGTCAGAGTAACCAACTTCGATGCGAGGCGAGCTACCCCTAGCGCCAGTCGGGTCGAACCGTTTGCCGCATCCCCTCCACCACCGACGGAGGCGTTGCAATCGCTCGCCTTGCATCAAGATCGATACAAATACCAATCGAGTCGTACACCCCGAGTATGTCTCCTCTGTCACCATTGAACATGAATCGCCGGGTGTGTCGCCACTTCTCACCAAAATCAAGATCCACACTTAGTGCGACGACGCGGTGCCCAGCATCGGGATACCGAAACACATAGGACCTTGTCTCCATCATCGCCCAAGCGAACCGCCGCCCTTGCTCATCGTGCTGAACGATGGGCCCTATGTTTTTGGCTTGTTCTTCGTCATCTGGCGCGACTCTAAACACAATGGTCATGAGGTCGACGTCTTCGCGGAGTCGACCATTCGCGTCACAGTCCTCGGGCTTGACCGTATTTTCGCGACGACCCGTCATATTGCCTTGAACGGGCTCCGCCGGTAATTCTTGCTCGAGCGTCGCCATCGGAATCACCCGCGGCTCGGACAGCGAGAGCGTTCGTGGCAGCGATGATGCAGGCGGCTCAAATCCTTCAGTCTCGACTAATCGAGTCTGGTCCTGCGGCTTAGAGAGGTCGTGAGGCGCTTGTGTGGCTCGATCGACCCGTGAGGTTGCGGTTAAAAAGCTGGCCGCAACATCGCCGGTTTCCTCATTGCGTATCTCGAAATAGGCGGGGACTGATCCGCTCGGACCAATCACACCTTTGCCAATCAGCGCGCCATAAGTGCCAAGTACCGCCCCATTAAATTGCTCCCGGCGGAACTTATTGTAAGTGTCGACCCGCCTCAGGAAAGTGTGCTCGTCTCCCGAAACACCATTCGCTTCGAGCAATTGGCGATTTGCAAGGTCCATCCTCGCGATGTAATACCGTACGTTTAGGTGCCCAAGAGAGTCGATTTGATCAGGGGTCACCGGGGATTCATCTAACTTTTGCATCGAAGCGGTCCGTGTTGCGCGACGCGAGGCTACCACATCCAGCCATGCTTTTGCGGCGCCAGATGCTTTCTCTGCTCTGAATTCAAACGATTGCCTGAGCTAGCGTCCAACCTTCACCGTCCCGACCCAAATCGTCCGCCACCTGCCAAGCGCGCTACTTCGCTTTCATTTTTGCGATTTCGGCCAGAAGTGACTCACGGGTCGCCGTTGCATGGGCTTCAATTTCTCGACGCGCTTCAGCAGATAGTCCGATCGTCGCAAGCAGCTCCTCGTTTGCCTCGCCAAGCTTGGGTGGGTCACCCTTTGGCGATCCCGGCGTCTCGCTCAATTTCACGAGTGTGCCCACAGTCTTGACGGTGCCTACACCGCCCACCGAGATATTCGTCAGGTAGTCGTTGGCGACGCTTTGCTCGTCTTCCAGCACCTCCTGCCAACTTCTAACTCGCTCCCATACGATTTCTGGTTGATCGTACAAAAACACCTCCCATTCCTGGGTGGTTTTTCGGGCGAACGCACGCGTTAACACCGCCCTGACCTCGGCCGAATCCTCGAGCGTCAAGCCCTCTCCTAACCGCTGTCCCGGCGTTTGAAACCGAGGATCAATCGCTAGCTCGAACGCTTCGGCGAAAATACACAGCGCATCCCAGGCCTCGTTCTGCATGGTTTGAGCAATCATGATCGAGCCACCATCTGCCGTCTCATAAACACCGTATGGCCCTTTGATGTTGGGATGATGATTACCCGATCTTGGTAGATCGGCGCCCGTCATCGCCACTTGGGTCAATTCCCATTGCTGAAGCCAAAGTGCAGCGCCGAGCGCACTCGTCTGCACCCGCTGCCCTTCCCCAGTGCGCTCCCTCGCGAAGAGTGCAGTCATCACACCCAACGCAAGTTGCTGAGCTCCCGCCGTATCGATGGTGATAGCCCCAGCAAGCGAAGGCGGCCTGTCAGGGTAGCCGGTGTGATGAACAAGCCCACCGCGCGCGGCTGCCGCACCGTCTAGCATTGCTTTATTCGCATCGGACCCTTTGGGGCCAAATCCATTCACTGACGCATAGATCAGGCGCGGATAACGGTCGTGAAGCGTCTCATAATCTAATCCGAGCTTTTGCAGCGCTGGCTCTCGGTAATTGGTCAGAAAAACGTCAGCCCGGTCTAGAAAGCGATGCAAAGCGGTCATGGCTTGATCTGTCATGAGATCCATGCAGATTGAACGCTTACCCCGGTTGACCGCGACGAATTGAGGCCCGAGCGTTCCCTCTGGTGTCTCGTTGTAGGTGCCTCGCCCATAACGCGAGGAATCGCCCAAAGGCGGCTCAATCTTGATGACCTCGGCGCCCATATCTCGCAAATAAAGCCCAGCCGCCGGCCCTTGAACAGCCACGGTCATTTCGATCACGGTCAGTCCCGCAAGCGGCTCAGACACAGTCAGCGCTTCCCCTTTAACGAGGCCCCAGCATTCCAGAATTAGCCCTGTTAAGAAAGACCTGACGCTTGGATACAAGAAAGGCTTGAAGCACAGCCTCCAAACCCGCTACAAAGGTGATGCGACCATCATCGAGCGCCCATGAACATTGACCTAAAAGAGCTCCACGCCATACAGCGAGAATCGAATTGGCTCGACGTAGTTTCTGAATCGCCAACCCATCTATTGATCGATGTTGATTCTGCTGAGCCACCCTCGTTTGATTTAGGACCAGCCCTCGAATGGCTCGCCTATCAGGCACTGCCAGTCCTTGTTGTTGGAGACAAAACATCAGACTGGGCATTGGGTGCAGACTGCTGCTTTGACGCTCGCGCAGATGCGCAAGCCGTGATCGACGGCATCAACGCGCACCCCATCGCCGCTGCAACGCTGGTTCAGGTCACACGCATCACGCCTCAACTGTCCCTTCGAGACGCACTCATCGTAGAGTCACTGGCCTACTCCACCCTTCTAGCAGGCAGCGAATTTGGGGCGTGGCTAGCAACAAGGCCCAAGCCATCAAAGCGAACGGTAGCCGAACCGGTGACGCTCCAGCGCGACAACACTCACCTGCACATTGCGCTGAATGCTCCCCAAATTCGCAACGCCCTGACCATGGACCTCCGTGATGCGCTCACCGAAGCGTTTGAGCTCGTGCTGATGGACACGACCATCGAATCAGCAAAGGTGTGTGGCAACGGACCTTGCTTTAGCGCTGGCGGAGATTTGAATGAATTTGGCTTGGCGACCGATCTTGCCATGGCTCACCAGGTCAGGCAGATACGCATGCCTGGCCAATATATTGGCCTCGCGCCAGACCGTTTCGAATTTTGGCTACATGGCGCATGCATTGGTGGCGGAATTGAGCTTCCAGCATTCGCTGGAACCATAGCGGCGGAAGAAGGCTGTCAATTTCGGATTCCAGAGGTTGGTTTTGGGCTGATTCCCGGCGCAGGTGGCTGCGTGTCGATTCCTCGACGAATTGGGCGGCACAAGGCCAATGCCTGGGCGCTTAGTCAACGAACCATCGACTCGAGCGAGGCCCTTGCATTAGGCCTGATTGATGGGATCACGCTACGCCCAGATTGGGCCACTGAGTGCGAACGCTGACCGTCTTGAGCATGCTGTTCTCACACCGGGTCCGCGAGCCCTGCCTCCTCTATCAAGGACGAAGGTTTTGCGGTGTGTCTCAATGTAGTCCACTTTGACAACTAGCCATTTACGCGTAACTTCAATCTCATGAAACGATCGGCAATCAATCGACGAACCCCGTTTCTTAAGATGCACGCACTCGGTAATCACTTCATCTTAGTGGATGCCCGCGAGCGCCAGTTTTCTCCAGACCTCGCAACCATTACTGATATGTGTCGACACCATTCAGGGATTGGCGCCGAACAGCTCCTCGTGTTGACGCGCTCGCCCACCGCAGATGCCGCCCTTGATATTTATAACGTGGACGGATTTAAAGCGGAGGCCTGTGGCAATGCGACACGATGTGTTGCTTGGTACCTCATGGATCAGACCAACCAAAAGACCACCAGCATCAGTTGTAACGGCCGAGCGATCACTGGAAAAATGATCGATGACTTAACCGTTCAAGTCGATCTAGGTGAAGTGTTGTATCTACCACAGCATGAGGAGGTTAGTGCTAAACGGTGGGGGTCCTTCGAACATGGATTCGCCATTGATGTAGGTAACCCTCATCTCGTATTCCTAGCTGATCAATGCAATCAGCAAGAACTCGCAGGCGTAGCGCCATCGATTCAAGCCGATCCCCTTTTTCCAGACAGCGTCAATGTCACCCTGGCCCATCGCCAACCCACAGGCGGCCTTCGCACCTGGACCTACGAGCGATCGGTTGGGTTTACAGCAGCCTGCGGAACAGGCGCCGTCGCAAGTGCATTCGCGGCTAGCCAGCATTTATCAGTGACCGGTCCGATTGCCGTCCACATGGCGGGCGGCACGGTCAGCGTCTTAATCGACGAATCAAACCATGCGCACTTAACAGGTCCAGTAACGTTATCGTTCAGAGGTTACTGGTGAGTTGGATCTCCGCTAATCCAACTTTGGAGAATTTCTAATGCAGCAATCAATGATCCGCTTTGTACTCCTCTTAAGCATCGTTATTACGACAGGTTGTACTGCGCCCCCCTTCGAGGAGCGAATCGATGCCCTTCTAACGCCCTACCAATCTCCACAGCCGGGCCTTGCGATGAGACTTGTTCGAGGCGAGCAAGTGGTTATCGAACGCACGATTGGGCTCGCTGAGCTGGATTCTATGCAAACCGTTGGAGCAACCACCAACTTCCGGCTAGCCTCGATCACCAAGCACCTGACAGCGCTCGCTATTTTGGTGCTCATTGAAGATGGTCGCTTAACCCTCGACACACGCCTTAATGAAATCCTCCCCCAGTTTCCTGAGTACGCCGAACGAATCTCGATCCAACATTTGTTGCAACACCAGTCAGGATTACCCGATTACGAGCCGCTCGTACCGCTCGACCGACAGCCGCGCATCCGGGATCAAGGCGTTGTGAATCTCCTTCTTGAAGTCAGCGTGCTGGACTTTGAGCCCGGTACTTCCTATCACTACAGCAATTCTGGCTATGCCGTGCTGGCTGTGATTGTCGAAACGATTACCGGCCAAGCATTTGAGACTTTTTTACAAGAGAGAATCTTTAACCCCAGCAAGATGAGTCAGTCGGTTGCCTTCGTTCAGGGGCAAAACGAGATACCGAACCGCGCCCTGGGATACACGGTACGCGAAGCTGAAGTCAAAGAAACCGATCAATCTGCCTACAGCGCAGTCTTGGGTGATGGCGGCGTTTACTCGTCTATTGCTGACTTAACCACTTGGCATCGTGCCGGTTTTGGTCGCACGCTTATCTCAGACCAATTGTTTACGGCCATGATGACGCCTGCGCTTGAACGCTATGGCTTCGGATGGCGGATTGATCAGTTCGAAGGCCACACGCGCTACCACCATAGTGGCAGTACCAGCGGATTTCGTAATTTCATTGCGCACTTTCCAGATCTTGGCCTGACGCTTATGCTCCTTACGAATCGCGCCGGTCCCGACGCACTTCCGATTGGCGAGGAGATTCTACGGCTTTATTTCGAACAGGAATTGATCCAGGCCAAATAAAACCCAACCTACAATGAGGCGTAATGCTTAACTAACCACCGAGGAGCCGATCAAAAAAAATGTAGAAGCTCGATTGACTCGAGGGTTGAACCGCTTCGAATTATTGAAACAAAGAGATGTAGAAGAATACTATCGGCGAGCCGCGAAGAGCCCCGTACTCAAGTCGTTACATCACCGAGTCCAGCAACAAGGCGTTACATCACCAAGCCCAGCAACAAAAAGCCCACTGCAGCGGCACTTCCAGCTACCAACGCATAAGGCAGCTGGGTTTTCACATGCTCAATATGGTCGGTTTGAGAGGCCATGGACGCCACCACCGTTGTGTCACTGATCGGTGAAGCGTGATCACCAAAAATACCTCCCGAGATGGCAGCGGCCAGCATTAGCGGGACAGAGAGATCCAGATTGACCGCAATGGGAACCGCAATTGGAATCATGATGGCGAATGTGCCCCAACTTGACCCCACTGAGAACGCAATGAATCCGGACACCATAAAAATGAGTGGCGCCAGCAAGAGCACAGGTACCGCGCTGCTGGCAAGGCCCGACACATAGGCCCCTGTACCCAGCATTTTGGCGACATCCCCCAGAGCTAACGCTAGAAGAAGGATAATTGCGATAGGCAGCATTCGACCAGCGCCCTCCATAAACAGCGCTGTCAAACTCGCAACCGTCGCGCTACCTTCTGTAAGCGCAAGCGACCAACTGCAAACCAGCGCTGCGATCACTGCCCAGAGAATAGCCGTTGAACCCGAGCCCTGAAAAAGATCGCCATCCCCTGTAATCCAAAGGCCCACGGGCATCATGCACAGCATGCCGATGATGGGGATGACCATGTGTTTCGCACTGCCAGCATTGCCCTCGAGCAATATGGAGTCGTACGCTGAATTAGCAGCAGTCACCTCGACTGATTCCTCCGCGCTCCCAGCAGCAGTCCAACTCACCTGACCTTGCTGCGTTCGAGCCTCAGCGCTCGCCATCGCTGGCAGGTTCCAATTCCTAACTATCACCCAAGCCGTCAACAACAACGCAAACCAAGCATAGAGATTGAGGGGAATGGTTTTCACGAACATCGCAAAGGGCGCTTCGATGTCCATCGATGCAATCAATCCGATAATGAGCGCACCCCATGCATTCAGCGGCACCAACACACAAACGGGCGCGGAGGTCGAATCGATAATGTAGGCGAGTTTTTCTCTCGCGATTTTGTAACGATCAAATAGTGGGCGGCAGACCGATCCTGCAATCAGCAGCGTGATGTTCGACTCAATAAACACCACAATGCCGATCCACCATGCGAGCCACTGTGCTCGAGGACCGTTATGCACCCATCGCCTTGATTCAAGATAGCTAACGAACCCCTTGACCCCACCAGAATGCTCAATGGTTCGAATCATGGCACCGATTAATAAGGTAAATACCAACACCCGCGCGTCACCAGCATCGGCGAAAACCGCGATGATCGTGTCTAGGCTTGCGCCAATGCCCGCGATAGGTTGATAGCCAGCCATTAGCGTGCTGCCCATCCAGATACCCGCGAACAGCGACCAAACGACCTGTTTCGTCCAGATGGACAAAAGGATTGCCACGACTGGCGGCAAAATGGAAACCCAGGAGGCTTCAACCATAACTGTTATTCCTTCAAGCCAGGCGCAACACAAGACTCATCTTTCATGCTAACGGACAGTGAGACAATTCATACCGAACTAGACCAGCGCTACGCAATGACATTTCGACCAACACCGAACGTCGCCTCCATTGATTTCTAGCACTTTCGGCTCAGGCAAATGGCGGCACGCCTGAGCATTCCGAATTGAGCTACTCAAACAAGCAAAAGACTCAACCCGCTACATAATCAACGCTCGTCCCGATACCCGAGCGTTGTAAGGTGATGCTCGTGTTTTTCCCGATCGATATCGTAGAGCAACACCATGATGGTCGAGAAAATCGGGAGCACAAAAGAAATCACGACATGAATCCAGCCGAATTCAATAATGGCGCTGCCCCCATACAAGGAGGACTTGTCGAGCGAGGGGTCATCAAACCCGACCATGGAAATGATGATTCCGGAAATTAAGACGCCGCCTGCTCCGATCAGCTTATGCACGAATGAGTTGACCGTACCGAGCAGTCCTTCTTCTCTTCGACCGGTTCGGTCTTGCACCTGCTCTACAATCTCCATGCCCATGGAGCCAATAAAAACGAACCCAAGCGCACCGAGCGAAGACATGGTGCAGGTGTGCACCAGCAGAATCCACCACAGAAGGTCAGAACCATTCTCGGGGGACAAGTTCGTGCCATACGACAGGTCCAGCAACCGCAGAAAAACGGGTAACGGCCCCACCGTCACGGTGATCATGAAAATACTCACGGCAATATGTTTCTTGTTGCGTCCACGCGCGATGAGGGGCGCGAGCGCTACGGTGGCGATCACTGACAGTGCAGTAAAGGCGGCAAACGGCGCGATCTGCCCTGGCTTCCATTGCCATAAATATTCGTTGTAATAGGTGCCTACCCCCTGTTCGACACCAACGAGTAACGCATAAATACACCCGGCTATGAACAAAACGATCCATGATCGATTGGCCAACGTTTCTCTTGCCTCGCGTAAAAAGGCCCGATAATGCATCGAGCGTGGCTCGGGCGCGTAGAGATTGGGAATGTTTCGATGAGTCCCAAGACACGAGACCATCCCGCCAATGAATATGCCAAGACCACCCCAAAAGGCGAGAGTTTGGTAACCCTCTTTGTCGACAAACGAATCCAAAAAATAAAAATTCGCCACAAAAGCGATGCCCGCCCCTCCAAGCCAGCCAAATGCCATGGACCATGCGGATAGCGCGTTCCTTTGGTAATAATCCTTGGACAGCTCGGGCGCGAGCGCTCCTCTTGGCACCTCATAAAAAGTCATGGACAACCGGAGGATGATCAGCAGAACCAATAAGCGAGCAAAAAGCGATTGGTCGGAGATATCGCCTGGATCAGCCAAAAGCAAGTAATAAGAGCCAGCAAACGGCAGTAGCGCCGCATACATAAAAGGATGGCGTCGCCCCCATCTTGTCCTGATGCGATCGGACCAAATACCAACGAGCGGATCTGAAACGGCATCGACCGCGAGCGCGATCGCCATGGCAAGCGCTGCAATGCCCGCATCCAAGCCCAAGACCTGGTTGTAGTAAATCAGAAGGTAGGTTCCCAGCAGGTTATTCTTGATGCCAACGGAGATGGATCCACTGCCATAAAAAATCTGCGTCGACAACGAGGCTCTATGACTTTCCATGACACTCCCCTCTTCTCATCACATCGCGCACTCCATCGTGGAATGCTGGGACCAAAAAACGCAGCTAGCCCTTTTTGATACCGGATCGAAAAATCCAGCCACTTCTCCGAGCATTGTTCCTTGGATGGCAGTTGTCAAGCGAACCTCAAGGTTTCCTGTGCGCCACGCCGTATGTTCAAAGAGCGAGGTTCCCACTAGGGAAGGTCCTCGGCGCGATCCAGCTTGCACAGGCTCGCACTGATAGCGCGCGATTTGGGCGGGCTCAGAAACAAAGCCTCTCAGTTGGGACCATGAGTAAGTGCGCTAACTTGGAGATTAGAGCGATCAAATCTAGTTGATGCTCACGATCCCCTACCGCTTTGTTTAAGGCCGTTTCGCATACAGGCCGCTTTGATTTCAGGAAGCTAAATTAAATCACTAAACCAGGAAATCCCGGGGAATACGATAGACGGCTGCAGATAACAAAAAACGAGCTGTGAAGTTCCCGCATATCGTTAGGCGACTAAATCCGTAACTGATTAGTCTCAGCTCAAACGTTTTTGATTGCGCGTTGCCGCAAGAAACAACACGAGGCTCACCCCTGTCAGCGCAGCCGCGAGCAAAAACGGCGCGCCTGGGAAATAGATTTGTGTTCCTTCTGCAGAGAAATGCTCAAAGGTCATGGTCATCGCAAGCGGACTAATGATCGATGTGAGCGAGGCCATACTGCCAATGGCTCCCTGCAATTCACCCTGCTGACGTTCGCCCACTTGAATAGAAGCGAGTCCATTCATCGCCGGGCCCGCGAGGCCTCCTATGGCGCCAATCGTTAAACAAACGTAGACCATGAAGACACTGGGAGCGACGGCATAGCCAATAAACGCGACGATATTACTGAGCAAACCAATCCACCCCGCTGCCACATGCCCGAATCGAGGGATTGCCCACCGAATCAGCAATCCCTGAGTGAGCACCATCAAGATTCCCACATAACCCAGTGAGTAGCCCACTTCTTTAGGCGTCCATTCGAAGCGCTCAATCCCCCAAAAATTCCAAACGGCCGGGAGCACGTGGTGACCCATGTTGTAAAAAAACAGTACCCCGATCATTAGATACGCGAGTCTAAATTGGCGCATCGACAATAGCGCGGACAATGGGTTTGACCTTTGCCACTCGAAGGGGCGTCTCGATGTCTTCGGCAAGGACTCGGGCAAGAGCACTAAACCCAATAGCAAATTCAATAAGACCATCGCAGCGGTGACAAAAAACGGAACCCTCGGCCCAAACTCCCCTAGAAACCCTCCGAGAACTGGGCCAATCACAAACCCTAAGCCAAAGGCTGCGCCCATCATCCCGAAATATTGGGCTCGCTCCTCAGAGGAAGTGCGATCAGCGATGTAGGCATTACAGGTGCTGAACGTTGCCGAGCCTACCCCTGATAAGAGACGCCCGATAAATAAAAGAGTCAGACTCTCCGCAAGGCCCATAAGTAAGTAGTTCGCGGCGAGGACACCAAGGCTGATTAACAATACTGGCTTTCTGCCAAAGGCGTCAGACAGGTTGCCAATAACGGGCATCGCGAAAAACTGCATGACGGCAAATACCATCATGAGCCAGCCGCCGTACACTGCAGAGGACGCGAGGCTTGCGCCTGACACACTCATCAACAGGTCCGGCGTAACGGGCAAAATGATGCCAAAACCGATGGAATCAATCAGTGCGGTCGCAAACACAACGCTGAATGCAAAAGCGCGCCTTCGACCCGATTGAACGGCCTCAGCTCCTTTAGGAGAGCGTGCAGACGTCAACGCTTCTGACTCATCAGACTGACTCATCGAACTTATTCCTCCAACTCAGACTGAGGCGGAATGGCTTTTCTCCTCATGACGCGCCAACTGGCTCAACAAGCCCTCGCCCGCTAAAACCGCTTTAGGCATAGACGGTGAATCCCGATTGCTCGACATCAAGCAGTTGTTGTAGTCGCTCTGGTAGGCGCTCTACCACCCTCTGGCCGTTGGTGACGACATGGTTTTCCAGCGGTTTCAGCCAACTGGGGATAAAACCAAAATATAAACCAGCCCTAGGCGCATCCCCTTGGTGCGCACCGCCACCGTGCCAAAGATCCCCGGAATAAAGCAGAGCTGAGCCTTTTTGCATGGACGCAACCACACTAGATTCTGGTTGAGGAACCACGCAAGCAGGCCACTCATGACTGCCAGGCACTAACCGTGTCGCTCCTTGGCGCTCGGTAAACGGAGTGAGCGCAACAATGACGTTGAGTAGCCGCACACCGCCAGCGCCGCTCGTGGCGGTTGGCCATGATGCGCTATCCCGATGCAGGACCTGCCTTTCCTGCCCTTCGTAAATCACCATGAGTTCGGCGTTACTCAATCGAAACGAACGCGCGCCACTTTTCGCCACAACCAACGCGTCAACCATTGTCATCAGCGTCGGGTGAAGTACCACCTCACTTAGCCGATTCGACCACCGGAATAAACCATGTAGCCTTTTAGTCAACGTGCCATGAAATCCCTCGCGATACCCGAGGACATCCTCACCCAGCGTGATTTCATCGAGCGGCACTTGGAAATCAGAGAGCATCTCATCGCACCAATCACTAGGAATAAGGTCCTCAAGAATGACGGCACCCATCCGCGCCATCGCGGCATCTGCAGCCACACAATCATCTGCGTCGCAACACAAAATCAGCTCATGATTTTCGCTCATTAGATCAACACTCATACAGCCCTCTCATCCTCGTCGCTACGCCTGGCATGTGACTACTATGGTGGCGCGACCCCTACCAACGCTGAATAAAGCCTTCCATCTATCCTGGCTTGGATTCGACTGTTTTCGCTAACGTCAGGCTGTTTGCCTGCGCTTTCGCTCAGCAGCACCACCGACCTTGATAAAAAACGGCCCGATGCAAGCAACCAACAATAGGCCCGACAAAATAAAAAACGCCATCTGATAGGAACCGGTTGCGTCATAAATGAAGCCCGCTAAAGGGGACGCAACCAACACAAAAGGTAATTCGACCCCACGCAAAACCCCCGCACCAACGGCATACGATTGACTGCCTATGCTGGTGGAAATCGCAAACGTACGCAGTGGCGACATCCCCGAATAACCGAACCCATAAATACCCGCCGCCAATGCTGCGCTCCAAAAAGTCGCCGCCTCAGTGAAAAGCAGTAACGCGACAATCTGAGATACCAGACCCAGCCAGATGGTAAACCGCGCCCCAAAAAGGTCGGACAGCCAGCCCACCAGTGGTTTGCCGAGCGCCCCGAAAGTCGCCGTGATTGACAAAATAATCGCCGCCTCACTGGTTTTAAGACCCAGGTCTAACAGGTGACCGAAAAGGTGCAACATCACAGCAGTAAAGACACACACCATCGACCCGAAAATGAGCCCGATACTCCAAAAAGCCGGGCTTTTAAGCAATTCCTGCCAGGTCCACACCCTGTGGTCCTCTTCGATAACCACTTGCTCATCCTGATTACGGCTAACGTAATGGCGACCATCTCGCACTTCCCCGATGTCTCCGGGGCGATCTACCAATAACAGATAAACCACCGGAAAAAGCGAGAGGAAGGTTGAGGCACCAAAAACGGTATAGCCTACGCGCCAACCGTACTGATCAACTAACGCGGTGACTAAGGGGGGCATCATCATGCCAGCTAAGGAGGCTCCCATAACAGCAAACGCAATCGCTCTACCGCGCCAGTGATCAAACCAAAAGATCACGGTACGGTGCCAGGCCAGAGCGCCCATACAGCTCATGCCTACGCCAAAGCCGAGCCCAATCACCAAATAGAAATGCCACAGGGTTTGCGCAGCGCCAAGCAGGAAATAGGACACGGAAATCAGCGTAATACCCACCAGAATCACGCGTTTTGGTGAGCCCTGGTCCATGTATTTCCCTAGTGCTGGAGAGACGATCGCCCCCACAATGGCAGCCCAGGAAAAGCCCAGTGAGATCTGCATGCGGCTGCCATCGGCCAGAGATTCCGCGAGAGAGGGTAAAAAGACGCCCCGCGAGTAAGAAAAAAAACCCGTCCCCAAAAACCCGAGCAACATGCAAATACCAACGATGGCCCACCCGTAGAAAAACGGGAGTCGATCAGGAATACCTAATGCCTGGGGTCGATTCTGGGGGTTAATGACCGTGTCTCACTTTAAGGGGCCGCCAGTGTACCACCGGCTCGCTCCAACGACAGGTGGACAACGCCCTAGTCTATAGGCGGCGTACAAACAATCGTTGACCACTCTGACCTGAAACAGGAGACTGGTCACCAAGAAGCTGTCTCGGCATGCCGAAGTGGGGTGGTCCACGTAATAGAGACTTTTCCGAGAAAAAGTCTTTCGATGAGTCAGGGGGGCCAGGGTGGAAGGGATACTCAAAGGATTCAGGATTTACCTGTTGCCTGGCCTCGTGCTGCAATCGGTGATTGTCGCAGGGGGCTATGGCACGGGCCGTGAGGTGGTTGAGTATTTCACTCGCCATGGCATACAAACCGCCTGGACCGGCTTCTTCGTGGCATTTTTGAGTTTCTCGCTTGTATTTTGCTTGTGCCTCGAGCTATCCCGCCGATTTAATGTTTACGACTATCGACGCTTTTTCCATCTCCTCCTTGGCCGGGCTTGGTTCTTGTTCGAGATTGTTCTCATCACCATGTTCATGCTGGTGCTCGCCGTGATTGGCTCAGCTGCGGGAGAAATCGCGCAAGATGAATGGGGTCTCCCTTCAAGTGTGGGCGCGGGGATCATGCTTGGACTCGTGGTGGTTTTGATGTTTTTTGGTCGCCAGGTAATCACAATCATCATGGCGTATTGGAGCTTTTATCTCTTTGCCGTGTTAGCGGTTTATCTGATCGTTGCGGCAATGGGTCTTGATCTCAAACCGGGCCTAGCCATACCACCTACCAGCGAGACCGCCGACACTATCAAAAGCGCGCTGCAGTACACCTTTTACAATTCGCCAGCCATTCCGGTCATTCTGTATTGTGCCCATGCGATCGAAACCAGGCGACAAGCCATTCTCTCAGGATTAATAGGGACTACGATTGTCCTGCTGCCCGGCCTTGGCTTGCACTTGAGCTTTAGCGGTGCCTTCCCCGAGATAATTGAAGCACCCCTGCCCATCTACGCGATGTTTGATCTCTTGCAGCAAGATGCCCTGAAATTTGCTTACCTCATCATGTTGATGGGCACGTTCATCGAATCCGGTGCTGGCAACCTGCAAGGCTTTATTGAGCGAGTGAACAGTACGCTAGCAGATCGTGGCCGCCCACCCCTTAAGCCTTGGTCACAAGCCTTGATTGCCGCGCTTGCCATGGGACTAGCCTTGCTCCTTGCCCAAATCGGGATGACCAGACTCATCGCTGAGGGGTATGGGGCGTTAGCGTGGGCCTATTTCGTAGTATTTATCGTCCCGTTATTCACAGTAGGACTTTATCGGCTGACCCGACCGTCTGTTACTGACCACAGCGCCGACTAGGCAATCGCTTGAATCACCCTGCCCACCAACACTCAGATCGCTCCGCTAGGCTCGATGCGCTGACGCTCGACGATTGGGCAAGGGTCAATATTGTTGGCAGTAGCGGGAGTGGCAAATCCACGCTCAGCCAGAAGCTCGCGGACAAACTGGGCCATCCACCTATCGAGATCGACGCCTTATTTTGGGGTCCTAATTGGACTGAGCCGGTAGACACCGAATTCGTGGCCAAACTGGAAATGGCTCTCGAACCGGCGACTTGGGTTCTCGACGGCAACTATGACCGAACCAAGGCAATCAAATGGCCCCGAGCTACGATGGTGATTTGGCTTGATCTCCCCTACTGGCAAGTACTCTGGCAAGTCTTCACCAGAACCATGAAGCGATCTCTCACTCAAGAGACGTTGTGGAGCGGCAACCAAGAATCCCTTCGAAAAGCATTTTTTTCTCGCGACTCTATTTTGCTTTGGTCAATCTCCAATCTTGGCAATATCCGCCAGCGCTACGAGCGAGCCATGCAGTCGACCGATTACCCACACCTTCACTGGATCCGCCTTCGCTCGCGTCGTGATATTCAACGTTTGCTTTCCCATGTCGAGGCGATGGGTAACCGGTAAGATCCCCTGCTGTGTGGCTGTCCTATGAATTTTCTGGGCGAGAGGCCCCCTCGAGACAGCGGATACCAACGGCCGTTGTGCTATGCTCGACCGCGACCAAAAGGAGCTCCTATTGTGTTCTCACCGCTTTCGTTTAAGCGCGGCCCTGACATGCCGAATCGATTCATGCTGGCGCCGCTCACCAATTCCCAAAGCCATGAAGATGGCGTCTTGTCTGATGCAGAACACCGCTGGCTCAGTATGCGAGCGGAAGGCGGTTTTGGGTTAACCATGACCTGCGCCGCCCATGTCATTGACTGGGGAAAAGGATTCCCGGGCCAACTGGGCTGCTTTAGTGACGCGCAAAACAAGGGGTTGAGGCGACTCGCTCAATCCATCAACCAAGCAGGCTCGGTCTCTAGCGTTCAGCTATACCACGGGGGCATCCGTTGCCCAGAAGCGATCACCGGTTGCACTCCCCAAAGCGCGTCCGATGACGCTGATTCAGGGGCCACGGCAATGACCGACGAGACCGTCCTCGAGGTGATTGAAGCCTTTGTTAGTGCCGCAGAGCGGGCAGAGGCCGCTGGCTTCCATGGCGTCGAACTTCATGGCGCCCACGGCTACCTGATTTGTCAGTTTCTATCACCTGAAACGAATCGACGAGACGATGGTTGGGGCGGCAGTCTCGAGCGCAGATCGAGGTTCTTGATGAGTATCATTGATGGCATCCGCCTGCGTACAGGTCCTGACTTTCAGCTCGGACTAAGACTCTCCCCTGAGCGATTTGGCATTGAGCTTGAGGAGGCAAAGACGTTGTACAGCGAACTCATCCACCAAAATCAGTTGGAATATATCGACATGTCCTTGTGGGATGTCTTCAAAGCACCAGCAGATGGCAGCACCGAGCAATCACTCCTGCAGATTTTCTCATCCATTCCACGAGGAGACACCCGACTTGGGGTTGCCGGAAAAATTAGCACTCCGGATGACGTGGCGAGCTGTCTCGATGCAGGAGTCGACTTTGTCGCACTGGGGCGAGCAGCTATCTTGCACCATGACTACCCGAGGCAAGTAGCGGCAGACGTAGGATTCAGGCCAGCAGAGCTTCCAGTCAGCTCAGACCATTTACGGACAGAGGGCCTCAGCGATACTTTCGTTAATTACATGCGCAACTGGAAGGGATTCGTCGCCGATTAGCAAGACTCACCAACGCTCTTGAGAGGTCCTGAGGTCCAACTCAAACGTCCAGGCAGTGGGTGGCTGCCGGTAAAGGTACGCAAAGCTCTCAGCGATTTGTTCCAGATTGATCATGCCACCCTCGCCCAAGCGCTCAGCATAAGCTGGGAACCCCTCAGTGATTTTGTCGCCATTAATCGGGCCATCGATAACAACATGGCCAACGTGAATGCCTTGCTCGGCATACTCTTTAGCCATCGCTTGAGCGAGATTCCGGAGCGCGCCTTTTGCGGAGTTAAAGGCGCCAAAATTAGCTCGTCCTCGCAGTGAGGCGCTGGCTCCAGTGAAGATCAGTGTGCCGCCAGAAGTCTGCCCAGAAGCCATCATTGAACGAACCGCCTCGCGACCGAACAAAAAACCACCAAAGCAGCAGACTCTCCATGTCGACTCAAAGTAGTCCGCATCCATATCGATGATCGTGCCAGGGAAATTATTACCCGCGTTGTAGATGGCAACACTAATCGCGCCTAGCGAGCGAGCCTCTTCAAACAATCCCTCGATGTCTTGTTCTGAGGTCGCATCTGCAACCCAAAGGCTTGCATCACCACCCAGCGACTGAACTTCCTCAACAACAGCCGAGAGCGAAGACTCGGTTCTCCCTGACACCAGCACATGCAGGCCCTCTTGGCTCATGCGTCTGCAGAGCGCCGCGCCAAGGCCATTCTTTGGCCCAACGCCTAAGACCACTGCCACTTGAGTATTCTCCGCCATATTCATTCCTCATTCATGGCGATCCATTCGCCCCTCATTGACATAAGTTAGATTGATATAGATTAGCTTGCTGTGACTTTGATTAGTGTTACAGGAATAAGTGTTACTGGGATCAATGTACCTTTTATTGATGCAACATTTGTTGATGCAACATTTGTTGATGCAAAAGGGCCCATGCACAAATGGAGACCATGGGTTGACCTGCACTAAATCCGAAGGCCTATTGCTATGAATGCAGGGCGCCCGTATGGCTGCCAACGTTCTCCAGCCTAGTCTTCCTCTGTCAGCCTGTCGATAGTGAGACACTATCTATTCAAGGTTATCTCTGACGATTGAAGCCGGCATAGCAACACTTTGGAGATGAGACGGTGGGCTCGTTCAATCAACACCGGCACACGCAGCAGCTCTCGGGGGACCAGGAGCTGCCCTGCTCACCATCCCGAGAGACCTAATTCTTTGATGGGAGCGCTGTGTTGTGTTGGCCTTTTCGAATACGGCCCGGGCAACGCCTCGAGCCCTATAGCCATCATCAACAACCTGATCACAAACTCGAATGCTTGCCACATACGAGGCTGATTCCGAAAGGTTCTTAGCCTACTTTGTGGGCGTTCGCGACGAACGCAAGCCAACCCAAACTGAGTAGAGCATGGCAAAACCAAGCGCAACATCTAAAAGAACACCCCAAGTGCCAAAAGACGCCGCCATGGGATTTAGGCCCCCTATCGGTGCAATCATCGACAGAGCCAATACCATCGCTAAAATCCCCAAGGACTGAACCGGAGCTTGTCCAAGGGCACGACAGCGGCGCACCCAAAGGGAAACCATTGGCAAGAAGAAAATCAATAGCAACACCCATGATCCCCATTGGGCGACGCTCAAAACATCAAGATCAGCGATCACAGCAAGGACCGCTGTTGCTATACCCATGCCAACGGTAGCAAGTAGGTACGTGACAAAAAACCACCAATACTCGGAACGAGGCGCCTCTCCATCCATTCGAAAATAATGGGTCACCATGGTCGAACGCAGCGAATCCTTGTATGTCATACCGATTCTCAGAGGGCCTTTCCCTCATTCTCCACGGCTTTCGAGCAATTACCAGCAAGATTCAACTGGCGTCCAGGCCTAACCCCTGCCCCAGAGCTCCATAGAATGTGCCTCGACTTGCCATTTCTTATTCCCTCATCCAACCTTTAAGCATGCTTGGACTCATTGATTATCTAGTCATGGCGACCTATCTGGCTCTGCTGGTCGTGATTGGCGTGCGGGCGCTCAAAGCCCAGGGATCACCGGACGAGTACTTCCTTGGCGGAAGATCGATTAAAACCGCGTCACTCACGGTACTCTGGTTCGCATCTTGGATCGGCGGGGCCTCGCTCGTCGCTACGGTCAATCGCGCATACACGCTCGGCATTTCAGCTGTTTGGTACGTGACTGCACTTGGCGTTGGCTGCATTTTGTTCGGTCTGCTGTTTGCAGCGAGAGTGAAGCGACTGGCAGAGTCCCATCAGTTTCTCACCTACCCCGAACTCATCGAGTCTGCATTCGATGGGCGCACGAGAGTCATCGCGACGATTACCACGATATTGTCATTCATGGCCTACGCTGGCGGGCAATTGGCTGCGGCAGCGGCGGTGATTGCCATGCTGCTGGACCTTACGTTCGAGGTGGCGCTCGCACTCACTAGCCTTGTGGTCGTCAGCTATACCGCTCTCGGGGGTTTTAAAGGCATTACCCAGACCGATTGGATTCAAGCCTTACTCATCTTCTTTGGCCTAATTTTTATTGGTTTGCCAATCGCGTATTCAAACGGCGGCACCATCGACCAATTTCACGAGCGTTTGCCCCTGTCCTTTTTCGATATTGGTGGTTGGGGCTGGGCCATCATTATCCCCATGGCACTCTCGATCATCCTTAGCTTCTTCGTCGCCATGGACGGGTTTACTCGTTGCTACGCCGCAGAGTCAGAAGCGACCGCGCGGCGGGCACCCATCATTGCGGGCCTGCTCATTTTGCCCATGGGTATCATTGCGGTTTGGATTGGCATGACAGCAGTCATGGCTTTGCCAGACAGTGGCGGCGAGGGTGATGTTCTAACAGCCTTTGTGGTTACCTTTTTCCCTCAGGGTCTAAAAGGGCTAATGCTCTGCGGCATCCTTGCCGCCATCATGTCCACAGCCGATATTTGTATCCTCACCGCATCCGGTAATGTGACCCACGATCTCTATCAGCGGTTGATCGCACCAAACGCCAGTCCGACCCAATTGTTACGAGTAAGCATGATGGCCTCAGCCTTTATTGGCATGATGGCAAGTCTGCTCGCGTGGCAAATGCGGGATGTGATCGACATCCTTGTCCTTGGTTTCACGATCAATGCTGCGGCACTCCTATTACCGACGCTCTGGGCAGTGTTCCAGTGGCGAGGCTACTCGACCGCTAGCTTCTATAGTGCAGTTACGGGCCTCTTGGTCGTTGTGAGCTGCAAGTTCTTCGAACCGCAGTTACCCGGTCACCCCTTCTTCGCGGATCCACTCTGGCCCGGCCTCAGCAGCGCAATGATCACCTTTATCACTCTGCATCTCCTCCTTCGCAGCAAACATGCTTCTTCATCGGCAAGACCGGCATGACGAGGATTGCCTTTGAACGAGCTGACGATGACGACCTTATCAACTTCGCTGTGGGCCAACCCGATCGAACCCTGATTGCGGTCGATAAGATCCAGGCATCGCTTTCCACTCTAAAGGCTGACCTCACCCCTCAGTCTCTGAACTATGGGCTGCCTCGGGGCGAGGATTCGTTTTTGGCGCCGCTCGCCCGATTTCTAACCCATGAGACTGGGGTCGATACCCAGCCGGACCATCTCATGCTGACAGCGGGAAGCTCCCAAGCACTGGACATGATCTGCCTGGCATTCACCAAACCGGGAGACACGGTGCTGATTGAAGATGCGAGCTATTTTCTGGCCTTTCAGATTTTTAAAGATCGCGGGCTTCAACTCGTATCTGTTCCAAGGGACGCAGGCGGTATCAACCTTGCTGCGCTTGAGTCTCTGATCGAGACACATCGACCCAAACTGTTCTACACCATACCTTTCTATAGCAATCCAAGAGGTGACTCGTTGCCGGTCGCGAACTTGGTTGACATGGTGACCCTTTGCGAGAGGACCTCAACGCTAGTCGTGAGCGATGAAGCCTACCAATGCCTCAGCTTTGATGGCCGTGCCTGCGCGAGTGTCGCGAACAAAACAGGTTCGGATTGGGTGGTTAGCCTAGGGACGTTTTCTAAAATTTTGGCACCGGGACTTCGGGTAGGCTGGCTCGAGGGGCGACCGGCGAGGCTTAATGAACTCGCAAATCTTGGCTGGGTAAACAGTGGTGGCGCCGTCAATCAATGGGGCTCACTGCTGGTTGCTCGAATGCTTGAGGACCAAGTCGTCTCTCCCATTCTCGCTCAGATTAGGCAAACGCTCTCGACTCGAGCTAATCTTATGCATGAGGGACTCTCGGCTTCCCTCGGCGAACTGGCGAACTGGCACAAACCCAGCGGCGGCTATTTTTTCTGGATTGAGCTAAAAGCCAATATCGATACCCAGCAAACGCTACCAGCCATTCGTGCAAAGGGCGTCGGCTACCAACCTGGTGTTACCTTCTCTGCGGAAGATCAATTTCATTCAGCATTCCGCTTATCATACGCCGCCTACCCTGAGAGCAAGATCACCGAGGGACTCGCAATCCTGGGACAGTCGCTTAAGGACGTAGTAAGCGGCCGATAAGCCGCAGTGTTAGCATTTCACCCCACTATTCAATGCTCATGTGGCTTATCACACTTGCTCAAAAAGAGCAGATTAAACAGAAGACTAGTGACGAATAGCTGGTGGCTAATCGCCAGAATCCAGGAATCACCGACAACCAATGACTTGACCGAAAAAGCCCACGACAAACTCCCCGCAAACCACTTGTTCTCGATCACTGCTCATAACAGGCCTTGCTCCCAGATCGCCACTACCATCTGCTATGGAACAAGTGGGGCTATCACTCTTTAACGATAGTCTTAACGAAGCAGGCTAAAAGCGCGTGACCTATCTTGTAAAAGGCAAAGCTTCGAGTCCTCTGCTTAGGCGTCCCTTCAACGTCCGGTACGCGCTTTGCTAACGAAACTGCTGGGTCGTCGGCGCGCCCCTCGACGAATCGTCGGCCATCATCATCGCCTGAACCAGTTCGCCTCGAAGCTCAGCAGCCAACTGATCCGTGGGGTCAATAGGCCGCATTTCGTCCGGGTCTTCGCCAAGATTGAATACTTGCTGCTCACCTTTCGAATTCACAGTATATCGATACTCTGGCGTGATCAGCGTCCTCGTTCGAGCGGGCATTGGCGTCAATGACGCCGTAACTTCTGGCAGATCATCCTCGATGAGCACCGAAGACCGCACCCTGCGCGCGCCATCCAAGCAAGGTTCCAAACTGTGCCCTTGCATCCCATCAAATGTCGCGAGTCCCGCAAGGTCGAGCAGTGTCGGGGCAAGATCCAGCGTTGTCGCCAACGCTGACGTTCGGCCCGGTTGCTGGCCCGGTCGGCGAATAAGAAGCGGAACCTGAAGGGTTCCTCGATAGTGCATAAACCCTTTTAGAAACAACCCATGCTCGCCCATCATGTCGCCGTGGTCTGAAGTGAATACAACGAGCGTATTGTCCTCGATGCCCAGCTGGTTCAGGGTTTGCATGATTCGACCTACTCCTTCATCAATCATGCTAATCATGCCGTAAGTCGCTGCGATGGCTTCGGCCAGTAATTCATCACTGCCGAACCCACAGGGCGCGACCCAATTCCGCTGATCTTTCGGGTGAATCGCTGCAAACTGTTTTAGATGAGCGGGAGCGCCATCCAGTGGATCATGGCGACTACGGGGTAGCGGCATGTCCTTCGGCTTGTACAAATCGAAAAACCGTCCAGGCGGGGTCATGGGATGGTGCGGATCAGGAAAGGAGCACCAGGCAAAAAATGGTTTCTGAGCCCTTTGCTGGTGCTCAATAAACTCGATCGTCCGCTCGGTCACGTAAGCCGTGGAATGCCAATCTTCAGGGTAAGGCGGTCGATAAATTTGGCGCCAGTGTTGGCTACGATCGGTGCCTTGAGTGTCCGTATCTTGATCGATAAAGAGGCTGTCTTTGTCCCCGCCTTTTGCCATCGCCCACTGCAAGTGGTGCCCCGATATGCTCGCGCCATGATCAATCGATAGTTCGATGTGATCGAATCCGTAAAAATCATCCGGATCTACCGGCGGATCACCAATGTATCGCTCACCATCCTCTATCGCATCCCAGCCCTCCGGAAAAAGGGACCGACTAGAACCTTGTCCGCGGTAGGAAAGCACTGCGTTGCGGCTCATTCCGTGCTGCAGGTGGGATTTGCCCAGTAGTCCGGTGGCGTAGCCTGCTTCCTTAAACTGGCGGGCGACCGTGTTGACGTTCCAGTCGAGAGATCGGTCATTGAAAATGACCCCATGGGCCGAGGGAAGACGGCCCGTCAACATGGTTGACCGATTAGGCATACAAACGGGATTCGACACCCAAGCATTGTCAAACACCATCGACTCGGCTGCTAAGGCATCAAGATGAGGGGTTTGGACCACGTCGTTGCCCATAAAGCCAACATCGCGAGCCCTTTGTTGATCTGTGCAGATAAAAAGCACGTTCATCGGCCCGCCCGAATTGCTTGATTCCGTCATACTGCTTCCCTCGTGCGCCTATTCATGTTGTTCATTTGCCTTAATGCTGCTCGCCCAGCCTACCGCTCACCCGGCCAGCGCTGCATGTTCTCTGGCGCCCTCGATCAATTCGTGGCGCGCACAACCCGGTCCGTCGTTCGTACCGCTACTTTGTCACCCTGCGGTCAAGCCATCCCTATTCACTGAAATGGCTAGCCTACGACACCTGCAAGCGCGCTCGCGACCTGCTCCACTTCATCGATTGAATTGTAGTGAGCAAGGCTCAGGCGCAGCACACCATGACTTCGATCGATCCCCAACGCGTCAAGCACTCTGCCCCCATAAAAATCGCCACCCCCTGCGACGATGCCTCGCTCAGCGAGATCGCGGGCCACCTCGATTCCCGATCGATCGCAACGAAGAGCGATCGTTGGCGCCTTTACCGCTGGATCCCTCGGGCCCAGTAATTGCGCACGAGTCAGCCCATCAATGGAGTCAAGCAGCGCCGTGGTCAAGGACGCTTCCTGCTCACGGACGAGGGCTCGCACTCTGGCGGGCGCCTCAGCAGGGCCACTCTCTGGATAGTGATGTGCATCCAACTGTTCGAAGTAATCAATGATCCCTGCAATCGCCGCGACCTGAGCATGGTCAGGCCCTGCCGGCGTTAACCGTTTGATGGCGCTATTTCCATTGAACTCATGACCTTGATTAGGCAGCTGATGAACGAGCGCCGGATCGATCACCATTACCCCTTGGTGCGGACCAAACGTTTTGTAAGTCGAGAAAAGGTAAATGTCTGCACCGATTGCGGGAATATTAGGCAAGCCGTGGGGCGCAAAGGACACACCATCAACGCAAGCAAGCGCGCCCTCGGCATGAATCACTTCCACCCAATCTTCAGCAGGGTTAATTTCCCCAATAATGTTCGAGCAGTGCGGAAACGCGACCAATTTCACACGATCGCAAAGCAAAGCTTTTAATCCTGATTCCTCGAGCCGGCCGGTTTTCTGGTCGACGGACCATTCACGAACCTCAATCCCTCTGCTTGCTAGACGGCGCCAGGGACCGGAGTTGGACTCGTGATCTTGGTTGGTGACGACAATGATGTCGCCAGCTGTCAGCCACTCTCCAAACGCTTGCGACAGCACATACGTGTTCTGAGTGGTCGACGGGCCGAGGCTCACCCAATCACTGGCTACTCCGAGCCAACTCGCGAGGCGAGCACGCGCATCGTCCATGGCCTTCCCAGCGTCAAGCGACGGCGTCGCCGGATAATAGGGTTGCATCTTGGTTTGCTCGTAGAACCCGGCGAGCCGTTCAGTCACAGCTCGGCAGGGGTAAGATCCTCCCGCATTTTCGCAAAAGACCCACCCTTCAAGACTAGGCTCCGAGAACGCCGGAAATTGTGATCTGACAAAACTAAGGTCAAGGGACACCGAATGCTCCACTACGCGTTGGTTGTCAGTCATCCTACCGCTACCCCTATCATTTGTCTCAATACGATCAGTGGAGAAAGTCTAATGTCTGGGCGAGTCGTGATGGTTCGGGTATCATTTTTTGGGTCCACAACCTTTTGACGCCATTCGGTGGGGACAGGAAAGAACAGGAAAGAACAGGAAAGAACAGGAAAGAACAGTGAAGATGATCCGCATACCGGCCTTTATTCTGCACGCACTCACCTGGTGGCAAAGTGGTTGCGCATTGGCACTTTCCTTATTGTTTTCCCTACTGCTTTCAACCGACGCCCTCGGTGCATCTAGCATTCTTCCGTCACCCACTGGTGACCTCCATCAAGCCGAGCGAATTCTTGACCGATATGGTGTCCAGCTAGAAATTGATCTGAACTATCAGCGCATCGATAAGGATGACCCGCTGCCGAGTGGTTATGCAGCCAGACGTTTTCTAGGACAGACAGATCAAGTAGTCATCGAGGTTGGCATTATCCATGCCTCAGGGGCAGGATATGAATTATATGTACGAACCCTGGTAGAACTCTCGGAAGGTGAGGAAGCAAAGGTCCTTCAAACCTTCAACCAAACGGTCGACGCGGCACGAGCCAACCCAAGCACACCAGATACCTCAGATCTCGCCTACGAGATATACACGCTGAGTTACCTTCAGTCCGACCGTGCCATCGCGCTCTTAAAAGCACTGGGGTACACCACGATTGAGTATGCCCAGGGCCAGGGAGAATCCTTATTCGAGAAATTCTACAACCCGAGGCAAAACGGATCCTGGAAACTGCCGGTCGTCATTAAGCTTATCGATGCGGCGAAGACAAGTTTGATGGACACTGCCCCCAATGCTCAGCCGTTCAATCAGCAAATGCAGCAATTAAACCAACGGCAAGCCCAATACAGTGCAGTGCCTGATATTGGAGGTACCTATCTTCACAACACAACCGCAGGTGAGCCACAGCAACGTTTGCTGATCGCTTATGACAAAAACAATCCCGAGCCCGTATCGCGACTGGTTAGTTTACTTCGAGACCAGATCGACCGACCGGCACGGCAAATTGTCATCGAAGCGTTGGTTATCGAGGTCAATACTGAAAAGTTATCCGAATTAGGGTTTGACCTCACCGCGGTTGAAGGCGAATTCGACGCCTCATTTGCTGACGGCTTCGATGGCGCGCTCCAGCCCTTTACTCTGACTTTTACCGAGTCGGAGTTTCCAACCAGCGATTATCTGCAAGTGAGACTCAGTAGTCTTGTCGCGAGGGGCGAAGCCGAAATCCTAAGCAGCCCCTCGGTGTTGGTATTAGACGGGCGACAGGCTCGCATTCAAATCGGACAGCAAGTCCCGGTGGTTAAGTCCACGGCCACCAATGCTGGCATCATCTCGGCAGTTGATTATTTTCCTGTGGGGATTGTTTTGAATCTCAGGCCCCGCATCAACGAAACCGGCTCTGAAGTGACCATGCAAGTGGAAACAATCGTGAGCTCAGTCAGCCAGACCGCGGGAAGCGGTTCGTCTGATGTGTTCGTTGCGCCGACCATCGATAATCGCCAGGTCCAAACCTTCGTTCGGGTAGCCGATAACACCCCTTTTATTATCGGCGGCCTCATCTCTTCTGATTCTCGCGATATTGAAAAGCGTGTACCTATCTTGAGCGATATACCGATTATCGGTCGGGCATTCAAACGCAAAGATCAAGACCAACTAAAGAAAGAAGTAATCGTAGTACTAACGCCGCATGTGATTCCGCTCGAGGAACACGATTTCACTTACTTGTTGCCACAAGATTCAGATGCGTTCAATTCGTTTGGGAATCTGCTGTTCAGAAATGCCTATCGGGTCAGGGCTGACGACGTGTTTGATTTAGCTTTTATCTACGATTCTGAGTACTTCCAAAACTACCGACGCACGCTCCAAAGCGAGTTGCAAAGGACCGTTGATATCGAGGCTCGTGCGGCGCTGCAGCAGGCGCTTCGCTCGGTACCGGGCGAGGAGATCTTGGTGAACCGAATGATTTGGGAGATTGTTCACGAGACTGGGTTTTATAGCAACGTGAAGACTAGCAACATTATTTTGTTCAACGAGGATCCTGCAGCATCAGACGGTAGCGGCTTTACCACCGATTTGTTAAGCGACCACCTTCCCTCGGCAGCCCAGTCTGCGCTGCAAATTGAACTGGACCTCGCCGAGCGTGGCACGGCGGAGCGCCCCCTTGTTCAACCGATCGCTAATCTCTACGAGATATCACTCGGCGGCGACGAGGCATTTACTCGCACACTCATTGACGCCAACCCTGATGTAGGGCATGGGCAAAAAGCAATGCGAACCATCTTGATATCGGAAGGCGCACAGCCAAAAGGGGTGCGCGGAGCCTCCTCGTTGGACGTATTGAAAGGCGTTCTGGTGATGAAGAAAGTCATTCAACTGAATAGCGCCATGCCGAGAACACTAGAGGCATTCCGCGAGGGCCGGCAATTACTGTTCCCATCTGCAGAGGATCTAGAGAATAGTTTCCACCTCATCGATTTCGATACAGCGCGTCTATTTTTTGAGGTCATCCAGTACTACCCGGAATTCGAGAAGCAATTCAAAATGACGCTGAGCGGCAATCACATCGCTGAAGGAGTAGATTGACCATTGAGCGCTCTTCGCTAGTCAATTGAGTCTATCTGAAGCGCAATCAAGAACGGCGTTCACTGCAGACTGGGTAACTGTTCATCATTGGATTGAGAATCACGGAAAGAGAGAGCAAAAGCAGCCATGCATTACACCAAACTGACCTGGGGCGTAAAAGATAGCTTCAGACAATACGTCGAGGCGGCTGGCGGAAGCATAACCATCAGCGACGGAGCGACTCGAAACGCAGACGGATCCTTCCTATTTAACGCCGAGACTGAAGGAGATCTTGCCATTGCAAGCGATGGATCATTTAGTGGATCTCAAGCGTTTGCAGGTACCGTGAGCTTTGAGGCTCATGGTGGCATGCTGAAATCAACACTGTCTGGTTTGGCCATCGAGTCTGCGCCGGAGGGACTCATGCTCAGCGCGCTTGAGGGCCCGATGAACGAATCTAGGTGCCACATTGCGAAGCTCGCCCATATCCAGCCAGATAACACCGGCAATCCCCGCTTCAGTGCCGAGATCACGCTAGACGGCATGTTCCAAATCGCGGACAACTACCCGCCGGGCACCGCGCTGGATGAAGTAACGCTGAGCTAATTTGGATGATCCACTAGCCGGGTATCGACTACGACACTCACCCAGGCACTCATGCGAAAGCTACAGGCACCGCACCAAAGAAAACGCCGGCATGTGCCGGCGTTTTCATTGAACAGTAGGGTTATCCGCTACGGACAAACAATTTTCTCTACGACTCGAGCACCATCTGACGGTCTAACTCCCGTCTTCATTTGACACGTCGATCCTGAGGGCACGTAGGCGCCCCAGTTAGAATTCGATGGTGTTGCGCCAACGTAAATTCCCGATTGGTGGATCCCACCTACACACGCAACTGAGTATCCATTGTCATAGATCACCATCTGACGACCGCCTGAGCCAGATGCATCGTCATAGCTGAGCTGGCAGCTCTCAGACAGTGGATTACCGACGGTTTGCCATCCACCACCAGAAACTGAGCACGACGTGTCGGAAGGTACATCACCGTAGGTCGGGCAGCCCGCTCCGCCCATGCCATCGCCCCCGTCATGATCCATGGCTCCGTCATGCGGGCCATCATGCATCATTCCGCCATCCATGACTCGACCTGGCTCAAACTGTGCTGGGCCATTGTTGGGGTCAATCTTATTGCCGGGCACTACCCGCATGCCGCCAGGACCAGGCCCAGGCATCATCTGACAATCTTTCACAAGAAATACGACTTGATTACTTCCGGCTAAACGATACTCGCTAGCCATCATTTTCACCGAGCCTGGATTACCTTGCACGCCTTGCACTTTTTGCGCGCAGTCTTGAATGACAGCCAGCGTTGGGTTGTATAGCTCAATGAAAGGGGCCGGACCATTTGGTGTTTGCGGATTTTGAACCCGAAACACAGCGGTTTTGGCCGTCGGCATGACGCCGCCATGGTCAAAAATCTCTAGCTCACACCCATTGCAAGGCTGGCCAGGCGTAAACATGGCTGCGCCAGCGTTAACACTGACTAAAGCGACTAACGCAACCAATCCTTGAAGTGCTCGAACAGGGTAGTTCATCCCTTTCTCCTCTCGTCTGTGACTATTACTTTACTCTCTTTTTAGTTCTTCTCAGTCTCTTTGTCCTCTCTCAGGACTGAAAGCGGGTGCGCGGCCATACTTTTATAGGATTTCGCTTCCACGCTATCACTTGAAAGCATCTAGCTCTGATCGTTACTAGATTTAATGTTCACCCTGAACATATTCCTCGTTTTCGGTTGTTTTTCAACCATTTCTGAAAAATTCACTAAATATTCATAATTTGAATGCCTTCAGTTATTAGGCAATCCCGCTCTATTCGAGGAATCAGGTGTTGTGTCGGTCGCCCTGTTTCTTCAAAGAGCTTGCCTTGGCGGATTACATCCAGAGCGGATGAATATCAAACCAAATCTTCTAAACCTTTGGTCGATGATGCTTGCCAGATGAAAGGGCTACAGTCCGCGAAGATCCCGCCGCGGACCACCATAGGAGCGGCGCAAGCCAGCTTCCCACTCATCCTACGGAGGGGGTTGTGCGAGATCAGACATTGGTGAATAGTTGGGTGGAATTCATCGACCAAGATCTACAAGGAGCGTTTCATGATCGATTTCGAAATCCCAGAAGAAACTCGTGCCATCAGGAATAAGGTACGCCAATTCGTCCGTGAGGAATGCCACCCTGCCGAAGCCATCTGCACACCCGACAACTTTGATAGCGTGCTGGCCGAACTAAGACAAAAAGCGCGAGGTCAGGGACTCTGGTGCCCCTTCATTCCAGAGGAATACGGCGGCATGGGGCTGCGACCGCTGGCCAATGCATTGGTGCAAATGGAGTTAGGAGAATCATTCCTTGGTGCGCTGTCGATGAACACGCAAGGCCCAGACGATGCCACGATGATGACGCTGCTTGAGCACGGCACAGACGATCAAAAAGAACGATTTCTAACACCGCTTTTGAATGGTGAAAAACGCATCTGCTACTCGATGACAGAGAAGGCAGCAGGCGCCGATGCAACGGGCATGCAGACGTCAGCGGTGCTCGACGGTGATGAGTGGGTGCTTAACGGTGAAAAGTGGTTTAGCAGTTCGGCCAGCGTTGCCGATATTGCTGTGGTGATGGCCAAAACCGACCCAGATGCACCGAGGCACGAGCAATACAGCACCTTCATTGTCGAGCTCCCCAATCCGGGCTACCAAATCCTTAGAAATATTGAAACGATGCAGCCCCACACTGAGTTGGGATTAAAACTAGGGGGAAGCCACTCGGAGATCAATATCGAGAACTTGCGCGTGCCCAGAGAAAACCTGCTGGGTGGTCGAGGCCAAGGCTTCAACATGGGTCAACACAGACTTGCCTACGGCCGATTACGTCATGGCATGCACAATGTGGCGATGGCTCAGCGAGCACTGGATCTCGCGGCTGAGCACGTGAGCCAACGCCAGACATTTGGCAAGCGATTGGCTGATCGCCAAGGGGTAAGGTGGATGCTCGCTGACTGTGCGTCGGAAATTTATAAGGCCCGTCTTGTCCTGCTTCATATCGCCTACAAAGCTGAAAAAGGCATGGACATCCGCAACGAAAACGGAATTGCGAAAGTGTTTTTAGCCAACATGGTGCATCAGGTTGTCGACACGGCGATTCAGCTCCACGGCGCGCTTGGCTACAGCCATGATACGCCACTGGCGAGATGGTACACCGGCATCCGCTCGCAACGGCTCGTGGACGGACCAGACGAAGTTCATCGATGGCGAACCGGCGCAAATGTCATCAAAGCATTTGAAAAACACGGCACTACTGCATCGGTTTGTGGCGGAGAGTTATTCGAATAAATCGCGCAGGGCTCTGCCATTGTTTGGCGATGGCAGAGCCAGCGTTTCGATCAGCTCCGGTGATCGGAGATCACTCCGCTCCCGCCTCCTTAGCAAATCGGAGTCCTATCCCTGCTCAATTGATCATGCGGAGCAGAGCGCACTGGTGTTTAAGCGTGACTACAGACGAGCTTATGACTAAGCCTCATCAAATCTTTAGGACTGCGGCCCTTACGATACTAATCGCTCTAGCCCCGTTCCAAGGGCAAGCACAATCAACCGACGATGTGGAGGGACAGCATGCTTACCCTCCACTGCTTCATGAGCTCGGCATACCACTTCTTAACCGAGCGCGGGTGATTGATATTGAGTCCGTTTTCACTAGCGAGCGCGGCGGACGGTTGGTCATCGCAACTCAAAAAGCCTCACCAGACATTCGCCGTTTTTTTGAGAAAACATTGCCTGAGGCCGATTGGACCATAGCCGAAACCCAGGCGGTTACCACTATGAGACAGCAAGGTTTGATCGATAACCTGCCGCTGGTGGCTATTTTTACTCGACCCAATTGGTTACTTCACATTAGAGCCGAGCGTTTTGCCGACGAGCGGCACGTCACTTTGACGCTGTCACGCCGCTAGCTCGCCGCTCGAATCGATAAGGCTCAAGGCTTGCCTGGGCACGCTCTCTAATCTTGTGCCACCGTCCTCCGCCATAGTAAGCAAGACTGCCCGCTTCCGCCTCACCGTGCCCGTTGTAGTAGGTAATGCAGTCTCTTAGCGGCCGCGTCTGCTCGTCAGCGACACGGCAGTGCTCGGCATAGCGCTGCTCGGCTTCTGCATCCACATCGACGACATCGGCTTGCTCGGCCTGTAAGGTCTCGAGCATCCAGACGATATAGTCCCCATGCTGATCGATTGCGTCGGTGAAATTAAAACTGCCTCCGCCGCCTTGAGGCCCAGAGACAATAAATAAATTGGGAAAGCCCTCACTGTGGAGACCAAGAAATGTTCGCGTGCCCCCTTCTTCCCATTTCTCAGACAGTGATTGACCGTGACGACCGACCACTTGGTTGAATGTGGCCGTTGCCATCCATTCAAATCCTGTTGCATAAATCAGCACGTCGAGCGGATAAACCACATCGTCATGAACCACTCCTTCCTCGCAGATTTTGGCCACTCCTTTAGGTGCCGTATCGACCAAAGTTACGTGAGTTTGATTGAACGTTGGTAAATACTCGTCATGGAAAGTGGGACGTTTACATCCATAGGGGTAGTAGGGTTTCAGCGCTGCTGCGGTCTTAGGGTCCTCGACAATTTGATCCACCCTCGCTCTGATCTGCTCCATGATTCGAAAATTACTTTCGAGCTGCTTTTCAACGAGCTCCTCCATGGTCAATTCGCGGTCGAAAGCCTTTCGCTGTTTAAAGTCCTTCGTCTTGCCCGCCAGATAGTCATCATTGGCTTGCATGGCCGTGCGACCAGCTGAAATTTTCGCAAATCGAGCACGGCGTGCTCTCGCCCAACCTGGCTCATTAGCCCATGCGTCACGCTCCTCGGCAGTGGTTTCACGCTGATCTCGGACATCCACCGATGACGGCGTTCGCTGAAAGACATGGAGCGACTTCACGACTTTTGCGATTTCGGGAACGACCTGCACGGCGGTTGCGCCGGTCCCGATAATGCCTACGCGCTTATCCTTCAAATCTACTTGGTAATTCCACCGAGAAGTGTGAAAAGACTCACCCGCAAAAGACTGCATACCATCAATCCTTGCGAGTTTTGGCGTGGTCAATAGACCATTTGCTAGTATCACGTACCGCGCTCTCATGGCATCGCCGCGATCCGTGTGGACCGTCCATCTACCGGTGGAATCATCCCACTCGGTTTTTTCTACCGTGGTATGAAATAAACATCGGTCATAGAAATTGAACTTCTCTGCCATCTGCTGGCAGTACTCCATAATCTCAAAGCCCGATGCGAACTTCATGGACGGCACATATCCCATCTCTTCTAGCAGCGGGAAGTAGGAATAACTTTCGACATCGCAGGCGATCCCTGGGTAACGATTCCAGTACCAGGTCCCGCCGACGTCTCCCCCTTTTTCGCAAAAGCGAACATCGACAAACCCTGCAGCTTGGAGCTTGTACCACAATAGCAATCCCGCGAATCCCGCTCCCACCACCAAGATCTCACACTCATCACTGAGAGACTCCCTCTGAACCGGACCTGCGGTGTAATGGTCTTGAAGGTAGTGACTAAACTCGCCCTCCATGCGCATGTAGTCCGCCGCACCCCTTCTGGCTTCTTTAAACTCGCGATACTTTGATTGCTCCTCAGCATCGAACACCGCACCTTGGGGCGCGGGCGGCAAAGTTTTGAGCGACGCATCGATATTCGTGGAATACCCCTTGCCTTCAATGGCTACGCCAGAGGCCGCAGCGCGCGTCGCGAACCGCTTCAGTCCGGTCTTTGGATCAATATCAATGGCCATGTGGTCTCTCCCTCCCCGTACACCGCTCATCTAAGCGTGGTCTAGCTCCAGGTGTCAAACCGGACAATGTCTTCAACAGGCTTGCGGGTCACCGGTCCAAACCGGCCCAAGGGGTAACCCACGGGGATTAGACACATCGCGCCCATCGTCTCTGGCAGCTTTAGGACCTTGGCAGCTGCCTCCTGATCAATTAACGCGAGTGTCGTCGGCGCAGCGCCTAAACCCACTGCCCGTGCGGCGAGCAGTAAATTTTGAATGCCAGGCCAAATCGAACCACCCGCTCGCCCGAGCACCATCGGATCACGTTTTGCACCAAGCTCCATGCACGCAATGATCAGTACAGGAATTTCATGCATATGCTCAACTTGCCAAAGAACCGCATCCATCATTTTGCGGCGCCGATCAACGCTCTGATGAGGCAGCGGCTCAATGTTATCCATTTGGGGGGCCAGATAGCCTTCGACCCCTGCACGATTGAGCGCTGCTAGTTCATGCTTGACCGAGGGATCGCGGACAATAATCCATCGTCCATTCTGTAAGTTAGACCCAGAAGGTGCTTGGTTCGCCGCGTCAACCAGCTTCAAAAGTAGTTCTTCTGGTACGGGTCTCGTATCCAACCGACGCATGGCCCGGCAGTTGTACATCGCCTCAAAAACGCCCATCTCTTCCATGTCATTTCCCTCTTTTCTTAATTGAATTACTCTCGGCCCAACCGTTAACCATTCAACAACTACCGCCATTCATTCGGCGATTAGTCTGGCAGCCTTCACACGGCTCCCGTCTATATGGATCTGGCGCCCCTAGTCGACTTGAACATGCTTTGTCCCGTCGAAGCAAGCGTCGTACGCCAACTGCGCTATTAATGACTGGCGGATCTGAGTGATTCCCTATCACCTGTCGATCGAAGACAACGGCAGCTGCGTAGACCAGTGATCAGTCACCATTCATTGGTCAAACGATTTGCTATGGAGCGTCTCTGTCTCTTGCAGGCTCTATCTCTTGCACTTTCTATCTCTTGCACGCTCTATCTCTTGCACGCTTTACCTAAAGCTTAGTGACTAAACGCTTAGTGACTACAAACTTTTCCGAGCAAAAGCTCTCTTTGGCAAAAGCTCCTTTCACCAGAGGACCCGTTAACAGATGCGTTCTGTATTTACGCCATTTACGGCTTCGACCCTGACCCCTTTCTGGGAAACACGCGGTCTTAAAAAGCGTTATTCGCTAAACCGATGGGGTCGAAACGGATGGAGCGCAGGGTCGGTCGACGCGCCATTTGCTAGACCTGCAATGGCATCAGCCGTCCAAGGCGCAAGCGTCATTCCCACATGCCCGTGACCGACGGCACACAATACGCGATCACTAGCCGGCACGGTGCCAACCAGCGGAAGGCTGTCAGGCGTTGAGGGCCGGTGCCCCATCCACCGGCTATGCGCTGCAGGGAGTTCCGGGAACCATGCCCGCATCATTCGGTCGATTGCCTCCCAACGGTGATTAGAGGGCGGCGCTGATACGCCCCCAAGCTCAACCGTTCCCGCTGCCCGTATACGCCCTGTCATCGGACTCACATAAAACCCATGCCCGATTGAGCAAACTGGACGATTAATTGGTATCGTCGCCTCATACTCCAAATGATAGCCACGCTCAGAAATAAGTGGCGCGCCGATGCCAAGGGACTGCAGCAGGCCCTGACTATGCGCTCCAGCGGCCAACACTACCTGCTCAAATCGTGCGCATTCGCCTTCCGCACACCTCACTTCCACGTTTTCACCTAGGGGTTGTATCTCAGTGACTTGTCCTCGGTGAATATTGATTCCGGACCTGATCAATTCCGACGCAATGGCTTGGGTCATCGACCCCGGGTCGCTTAGCGCGGCCGCGTCGGGGAAAAACGTAGCCCCTGAAAATCGGCCACTGAGACTGGGCTCTAACTGACTAAGCTCCGCTTCTGATACTAGCTTGCAAGCCACACCCCAGCGCTGTCTGACTCGCGCATCACGCTCCGCTTGCCGCCGAGCTCGCGCATCGTTAAACACATAGAGACAACCCTTTCGCTGCCATTGATCGGACGCGTCAACACGGTGAATCACATCCTGCCAGAGTGCATCAGCGTCAACGATCACGGCGGCGAGCGCCTTCTGCAGGCGCTCCTGATGCCATGGCAGACAGGCTCTGGCGAATTGCGTCAGCCACGGTATTACGGCCCGCAATGCGCCTGGTTGGATCGCAAGTGGACCGTCCTTTTTGAGGAGTAAGCCGGGACCGGTTAACAATAGTGAGGGTTCAGCGAGCGGCTTTACCCCGTAATTTGCGATCACGCCGGCATTACCAAAGGAGGCGCCTTGACCAGGCGGATCAGGATCAATGAGCGTCACACTTCTTCCCGCATCGAGCAAAGACAGTGAGGTCATTAACCCAATTACACCCGCACCAACAACCGCTATGTCACCCTGCTCTAAGCCCATTCTGTCAGTATGCTCGCCGCATCAAGGATTTTCCATTAGAGGCATGCTGACAGCGGCCGGTCAGTGGACTCGTCACATCGGTCCGCGAGCGACGAGCGTTGCCACTCTGCAATGCCAACTCCTTCTCGATCGGCGGCGCTCTCTGGGGTATGAAATTAGAGCGAGCACGGGTTTACCATCCGTCTTATCCGTCCGATGATAGAGCACTTCCTCACCATATAGATGGATGATGTCCAGCCCAGCCCCCACTCTCTTTGATAGCAGCCCAATCGATGCTCACACGTTTCTAGCAGAGTTTTGGCAAAAGAAGCCGCTCCTCATCCGGCAAGCCCTGCCTGGCGCTGAAGCGCGAATTGACCGAGAACAGTTGTTCACACTGACAGAGTCCGAGGACGTAGAGTCACGGGTTGTCACTCAATCCGATGGCAATTGGCGCGTCATCGAGGGCCCTTTTCGACCCGGGGTCATCAGCGCACACGAGCCGGGTCAATCACTACTCGTTCAGGCGGTTGACCTTTGGAGCCCTAAAGTCGCCCAATTAAAAGAAGCGTTTAATTTTCTGCCGTCGTGGCGAATCGATGACATCATGGTCAGCTACGCCTCGGACGAAGGCGGTGTTGGTCCCCACTTCGATTACTACGATGTTTTTCTGATTCAAGGTGCCGGCAAAAGACGATGGGAACTGGGCGGAACATGTGATGAGCACACAGCACTCATTGAAGGGGCCCCGCTTAAACTCCTCTCGGATTTTAAACCCATAGACGAGTACATCCTTGAGCCAGGTGACGTGCTCTATGTGCCGCCAGGAGTCGCCCACAACGGCACTGCAATGGGGCACTCAATTACGCTATCAGTGGGCTTTCGATCACCTACTCGAGCGGAGCTTTTTGACGACCTTGCAACGGATTTGTTGTTTGAATCCGCTAATCAGCATTACCGCGACCCACCCTTAACCCTGTTAGATGCAGGGGACGAACTTCAAGGTGCAGTCGTTGACCAGCTTCAGCTACTGCTCAAGGAGGTGGTTAACGATCGGGATCGGCTCGCTGATTGGTTCGCTCGATACATGACGGCCCCAAAATACCCTGATATTGAGACAGCAGTCCCCGAGCATCGACAAATGCACTATCAAGGCAAGCGCTATATCAATGGTTTTGAAGACAGTGACGATTAGCTAAAACCAGCAACGAGACCCAGCCATCTAATGCCGGCTGACCTCGACCTCGAGTTCGCTAATTCCGTGGATAAAATTGGAGCGAACACGCACTTCGGGTTTGACAACGTCAATGGCTTTAAACCGTTTGAGAATTTCTTCCCAAAGTACTTTGAGCTGCATCTCTGCTAGTCGGTTGCCAAGGCAGCGGTGGATCCCGAACCCAAAACTCAAGTGGCGCCGCGGTTGGTTTCGCCCAACCGTCAAGGTTTCAGGATCATTGATGACTGATTCGTCGCGATTCCCCGAGATGTACCACATCACCACCTTATCGCCCGCTTTGATGGGTTGACCTTTTAACTCAACGTCTTCGGTTGCAACTCGTCGCATATGCGCAAGCGGCGTCTGCCACCGAATCACCTCCGGCACAAATCCTGGGACGAGGGATGGATCCGAGAGCAATTGGTCAAAGCTACCGCCAGTTTTCGACAGCCCTAACACGCCGCCAGAGATCGAATTTCGAGTAGTGTCGTTGCCCCCAATAATGAGCAGGATCAAATTTCCCATGAACTCCATGTCATCCATGGCCTGCATCTTTGGATCATTGGCCATTAATGTAATGAAATCCGGGTGCTCCTCTGGATCCCGCAACCGACGCTCTTCCCATAATTGTTTGAACTCATTGAGCATTTCAAACATCCCGGCTCTTCGTTCCTCGTCTGGTAAGGCGCCGCCAACCGCTTCACTCGACGTTGCGAGATCTGACCACGCCGTTAACTTTCGTCGCTCTTCAAATGGGAAGTCGAAGAGGGTCGCCAGCATTTGTGTCGTTAGCTCCACTGACACGCGGTCCACCCAATTAAACGGAGTGCGCTCTGGCAGGTCATCGAGTAACTGACACACCCGCTCTCTGATCAAAGGCTCCATTTTTTGGAGCTGCATTGGGGCGACCGCTGGGGTAACCGACATCCTTTGCGCATCATGCTTCGGTGGGTCCATCGAGATAAAATTCGGCGCCTCAAAATCCGGTTTTCTGTCCCCGATGCTTACCCCACCGATGGAAGAGAAGGACTGATGATTGCTGTCGACGGCCATGATGTCTTCGAAACGCGTAATCGACCAATAGGGACCAAAGGGACTGTCCGCACAATAGTGAACGGGGGCCTCTGACCGCAGTCGCGCAAAGATGGGCCGCCAATTATCCGTTTCGTACAGGCTGGGTTCTGACACGTCCACGGCATCAATGTCCCTATCCATCTGATCTGTTCTACTCATGATCGATTCCTCTCTTTCGCCTGCGCACGATCCTACTTGTTCAAGTTGCTGTTTTTAGAGTGAGCTAATCCATCACTCGTTATTCAGCTATCACCGACTATCACCAATCACCAGCGAGCGATTCAAAGCGATGATCAATGGTTAGCTACCGCCGTTGATCAGCATAGTCTGACCTGTCATCCACGAAGACGCGTTGCTTGCGAGATATACGACTGCTGGCGAAATATCCTCTGGTGCTCCCAATCGTCCTAAGGGGATATTCAGCTTTTCACCCATACCTGGCAGGTCTTCATCCTTCAATCCCAGAAACTCCATGAAGACCTCGGTTGGAATCGGACCCGGTGAAATGCCGTTAACCCGGATGCCATATCTTGCAAGCTCAACGGCAAGGGTTTGAGTCAGATTATTGACCCCGCTCTTGGCGACCGCATAGGGCCCGTTGAATGGCGACGCTCGATTCGCGGTTTGCGATGAGATGTTGATGATCGTGCCGCCTTTTTCCGAAGCCTTCATCACCCTTGCCGCGGCTTGTGCGCCACTCCAGACGGCCTTCAGATTTAGATTCAACTGAAAATCCCACTGACGCTCAGGCATCTCGAGGAGCGTTCTGGCCACTCGGTCATCTGCCCCACCGGCGTTGCTTACCCAGCAGGTTAGTCCACCCATTGCTCGCTCCGTTTCAACGGCGAGGGACTCAACCTGAGCCATGTCCATCACATCACACGTGATAGCAAGCGCCCGACGACCAAGCTTCTCGACTTTTTCCGCCACGCGCTCGATCTCTTCTGTTCGCCGCGCAGCGACAACAACATCTGCGCCGGCTTCCGCGAGTCCAAGCGCAATCGCCTCTCCGATACCCCGGCCAGCCCCTGTTACAACCGCTACTTGCCCCTCAAGGCTAAACTGCTCGATGATCGACATCGATGTCCTCCCTTTCATCATTAAGCTAGTTACCGTCAAACAACTTGTCGTTCAACAATCTGTCGTTATGCAATCTGCCGTAAAGTAAACCTGCGTTAAACAATCGCTAACCGGGCAGGGCCGCCGCACGAAGACGTTCTAGCCCCGGCAATTAGCCCTGCAGAACCCGTCGAGCAACGCGACCAATTCAACTGGCTAGTCATTTTCGCTATATTCCCGACCCAGCCGCTGTGCCTAACATCTAGGTCAGACCTTGCGCGATTGCGCACCCCAATACTCCCCACTCTCTCACTGAGATCCGCGCGTTGCAATCTCTAGACAGAGTGAAGTGGGTCGATATCACTAGCAGTTACTCGTCATAAGTGTCATGCGCTGTGCTCAAGAAGAAATGCTCGCGCTAGGGCACCCGTTTTCTCACCATCCTCTTTCCAATCGCGAATCAACGTCGCATGTTGGGCGATTGATGCGATGTGGTCCGAAACCGAGGCCGGGTGGTACTGATCATCTCCGCGCAAGATCAAAAGAGGGTGGGTAAGACGCTCAATCACTTCATACCCAACACTAAATACCGCTTCCCCGTCGTACATGTTGGATCGAAAACGACTCAGCACTTCGTCTGTCAGCGCTGAATCTTTCGCTTGTTGATCGACGGCCCAGCCATCGAACATGCCATAGAACACGTCGGTGTTGTCATCAAAGCCAATGGTCTGCTGAATCACCGCCGCCGCGACTCTATCCGGCGCCTGCTGCATCAGCTTGAACGCAAACGCACCGCCGATGCATCCGCCAACGATATGGCAGCGCTCGATTTGGAGCGCATCCAGCAACCGTAAATGATCATCCGCATAGGTTTGCCAACCATCATGGGCACGAATCGAAGCGGTCGATGCACCTGCGTTGCGTTGATCCATTGCCACCACGGCGAAGTCTGATGCTAGGACCTTGCGAGGATCCCAAGGTGAGTTACCCCAAAACGCCGCAGCAGAACGCATCCCGCCAGGCGCAAATAACAATACGGGGAACCCATCTCCCGTCACTTCATAGGATAAGTTAACGTCATCCTCTTTAACCCACGGCATACCTGAATACCCTCACCAGAATTCTTAACCACTCTATCTGACTGACTGGCGGTTGCGCAAAAGCCTGCGAGCCAAAGAAGCACCGGATCAACCGAGCGCACCTCCATCATTCAGTTACGCGCAAAGGCGCGCCGCCTGAGGTTGCACATGGATTAAAATCAGGCTTTTCGCGGACCTAGCGCTGGATCGCCAACCGCATAGTGCATTCAGCAGGCACAAACTGCGGCGACGCTTCTGATTTCATGATCTCGTGGGTCAGCAAGCGGTAGCTTAATAAGACAGTGGCTACCAGCGATTAAGACGACTCCGCTACGAGCGAACAGCCACTTCTGTCAGCACTTTTTCTCCTCGACACAGCGCTAACCCCTCATGGTTGGCCAAACAGCCCACTTGGATGTGATCATCCCAAAAGATGGGTCGACGGAAATAGATCCCCCAGTCAGATTGACCGCCCAATTTCCAAAAAGCGCGGGTCAGATAGTGAACGCCCTGGCCGCCACCGATAATCGGTGCGCGAAACCCCGCTTGTTGCGCCACCGCCTCGTCGTAATGAATCGCGTTTCCCTCGCGCGAATAGCCCAGCGTTTGCTCTGGCCGCAATTCCCGATCTTCTCGAATCTCTAGATCACTTGTGGACTGAATGACTGGCGGCGGCCTCGATCCAGCGCCGCGACTAGCGGTTGGCGAATCACTGGCTTTCGCCATTGGCTTTAGCGACTCCCTTGGTACCGAAATAAGCGTTTCACCAGTGGTCGTCTCGAACGTAACGTTGGTCGAGATTCTGAGGCCTCGAGGCACCTCGGTCACCGATTCAATTTTCCCTTTGACCCTCATCGGCTCATCCAATTTGGGCGCCCTTAGGACCTTGAGTCTCGTCAGCATATTCACGTTACCTTCAGCGCTGATTCCGCTATCGATGCCCGCCTGAATGCTAATCCCGATGAAAAACGCAGGATCAACCCATCTACGGTAGTAGTCAGGGTCGATGCCAAGCGCCGTAAGCTTTTCTTCTTGATAGCTGGTTTCAACGCTTAATATGGTCGAGGTCAACTCGAACCCCGCGTAGGGTTCAATCCACTCCTGTGTTGTCACGCTCCCCTCCAATTATTAATCAACGTTCGCCACCACCACATCACCCTCGGCCAATTGTCCAACATGGTGCGTACCGCTAGGGCCTTACTCACCGTTCTTACAACGCCCTTCCGAACTGGCCCTTTGCCACCGCTTCAAGACTAGCCGCCTATCTCAACAATTCGATGCCTTCCCAATGATTGTTGTGCGCGTGGCTTTGCGCTTGTATTGGCGTTTACCTGACGCCTTATTTTGTCTCTGCCTGATGGATTATTGTCATGGCTTACTGTTGTGCCCCGCTCGTACTTACTGTGGGCTGATCACCTACCAGCGCAGCCTTACGCCAGGCCAGCTCCAGACGGATCAACTCCCTTTGTAAACGCCGCAGCCAACTGAGCTAATGCTGGTTGAGCGCTTCATTAAGTCAGAGGCTCGAAAAAGGGCGAGTTCCAAGTGTCACCAAATGTGACCTGATCCGCTGGTTCGCGCTCTGCCGGCCTCAGAGTGGCCTTGCCAAGATAAGCCGCCGGAAACATCGCTGTTTGAGTCACCCCATCCGGTAATTCGAGAATCGTTTTTATCTCGTCCGCTCGCGCGTTGAGCAATGAGGTCCAAGTAGTGCCGATGCCACGCCCTCGAAGCGCGAGCATCAACGACCAAGCAGCTGGCAAAATCGATCCATAAAAGCCAATTTGGCCACCCTGGTCAGCAGGCGGCTCACCTATTGCGCAGACAAAGATAAGCGCCGGCATATTGGGAAGATGGTCAATCAGCGCACGATGAGTGGCCTTCATCGGCATGCCTCGATCAATCATCAGCTGCGTCAGTATTTCCTCGTAGATTGCAGCGATTTTCGCCTTTTGATCGGGAGCGGTAACCACCAAAAATCGCCAATTCTCCCCTAGCAATCCCGTGGGCGCTTGAACTGCGACATCAATCGCAGCACGAAGATCCTCTGGATCAATGGCTCGCGACAAATCTAAATTTTTTCGCACCGACCGCGCGGTTCGAAGCAGCTGCTCAAATTCAGTGAAACGACTCTCGAAAGACTCAACCATGGGAGTTCACTTAGCCATGAATTTAAAAGGACAGCGGCAGTATCAGGTGATCTCTAAACATACGATCGCGGTGCTCAATGACGATGGGATCGTAAGGCTGTAAACGCTTGGCTGGCAATTCGTAGCTCTGCCGTAACCGGTCGGGCATTGGATTAACATCATGAGGCATCGGATTCAGTAAGTTAGAAAAGTAGGCCCAATACAGGTCTGCCGCACTGAATTGGTCACCCACCAAATAACCCTGGCTAGATTGGTGAAGATCCGCCGCAAGCCCCTCCAAAAAAGAGTCGGCCGTCGATATCGACTGCTCGACTGTTTTTGCATCGTAACCGTATTCCTTAAACATCGGATTCGCGTCTTGGCCGGCCTGATCGATTTGACTCGCCCAGGTGTCCAACAAAATCACTCTGCAGTGCCAGGCGAACCCTTGCTCACCAGCCATTTCGTTGATTAAACCCACCATGCGTATTCGAGCCTCCCTGTCTTCGGGGATAAGGCTCTGCCCACTGCCCAAACGCTCCGCGAGCTCGAGAATCTCCATTGATCGCACCCGCGGTGCTTCATCATTCCAAACTGCGACGGGTGCATTGCGATGGCCGGTCCAGGCGACAAGCGCATCGTTAGACTGCCCGCCAACCTGCAACACTGGATAGAACGGCACCTGATGGTGATTAAAGAGCGCTTTTGCTGCCTCACTCCAGGGACCGGGGACTCCGCCCGTCAGCACAAGCTTTAAGCCGTTTAAATCACGCGCCTCTTCGACAGAAAGATAGTCCATCACACCTCCTCGCTGATTCGATTCCTCGTTGAATTACTTCCTCGCGGGTCCCTCTCTTGAGATACCTATGCGCGTAAACCGAGCGCATGGACTTTGATGAGAACCCTGGTTACTGCAATAAATCGTTAAGCTGTGCACCCGTCTTCTCTGCAACAGCCTTCTCTCCCCCATCGTACCTAGCTATCTCGGCGATGGTCTCGCGTGATAATGACTCGCCTGCTATGCGGCGTCGAAGCTGGGCAGCTAGGTGGCCAAATCAGTTGTGCGGATATGCAGTCACTAAACCTTGCGGCAATCGCGCAAGAAATACCGAAATAGACCACCCAATTTTCTTATTCACGCACCTACAACAGCACTTCCTCTAAGCCTAATTGCCGCCGTATCAGATGTAACCAACTGGCGTTATACCTCCTCACCCTCCGGATCGAGGGCGGTATCCGCCTGGTCCCGAGCCGCATCCAGAGCCGCTTCAGCTTCAGGTGTCAGCGGTCTCTCGTTTAGGCCGATGGCGCGCTCAGTAGCACGATTTAAGACCACGATACTGATTCGGCGATTCGCTGGATTTTCCGGGTTTTCGACATCGTAAGGCGCAGAATCCGCCAACCCTACAATGCGACCAAACTGCGCTTCGGCGCGCATCGTGGACGCAAGCGCTCTTCGCGCAGCGTTAGCGCGGTCACTGGAAAGCTCCCAATTACTGTAACCAACGCGTCCAGCACTGAACATTTTTGAGTCGGTGTGGCCCGCAACGCTGACCCGGTTAGGCACAATCGCGATCGTTGAACCGAGCGCCTGAAGCATCTCTACCGCATAGGGTTTCAGCACAGCTCTTCCGAGGTCGAACATCGGTCGCTCCTCGTCATCGATCATCTGAATCCGCAAGCCCTCAAACGTTATATCGAGCATTAACTGCTCACGCGAATCCTTGAATGCTTCGCTAGTCTCGATCTGCTCTTTCAACATCAGGAGCAGCTCATCCAAAGGAATTTCAACCGTTTCATCGTTGGGCTCGGTGTTACTGGGGTCAGGGTCCATCTCTGACTCCGGCCGGGTTTCACCCGTAAAGTTGATCACCGAGCGATTTGCGCCTTCACCATCAACCATGGCACTAGGACTTGAGAAAAATCGACTCAATCCCTCTTTGTCTGACTCACTCAGACTACCAATCAACCAAAGCATCAAAAAGAAGGCCATCATCGCCGTAACGAAGTCGGCATAAGCGACCTTCCAAGCGCCGCCATGATGACCATGGGCCGCTTTCTTGATCTTTTTTACAACGATGACCGGAGTGTCAGACGCCACGATAATTTAAGACGCTTGCTTCGCTGCTGCTTTACGCTCGCGAAGCGACTCCTCTAGTTGACTAAAGCTCGGACGAACCACGGATGGCAGAGTTTTTCGGCCATATTCGAGTGCGAGATCAGGGCCATATCCCTGGAGCGTTGCGATAAAGCAGGTCTTGATGCATACGAAGTATGCAGCCTCTTCATCAGCAAGATGTTTTAGAGCATTGCCAAGCGGCCCCACAAACCCGTAAGCAAGCAGGACTCCAAGAAACATACCCACCAGCGCCGCGGCAACTTTTGTGCCCAGCACCTCCGGAGGCTCAGAGATGTAGCCCATGGTTACGACAACCCCCATCACCGCGGCCACGATCCCGAACGCGGGCAGTCCATCGGACATCGTCGTCACGGCCTCTGAGGGTTGCATAGATTCGTGATGATGGGTCTCGAGTTCAATATCCATGAGATTCTCGATCTCATGAGGATTCATATTCCCAAGTACCATGATTCGCAAATAGTCGGAGACGAAATCCATCACGTGATGATCTTGTTGGATCTTGGGAAACATCTGAAAAATGGTGCTTTGTTCTGGGTTTTCAACATCATCCTCGATGGCAAGCATCCCCGAGCGCCTGATCTTGTCGAACACCATATACAACATGCCTAGCAGCTCAAGGTAATCGTCTGTATTAAACCGATCGCCCTTAAGAATGAGGGGCATAGAACGGCCAACCGCGCGCATGTTGTGGATTGGATTTGCAACGATAAACGCTCCCGCCGCGGCACCGCCAATAATGACGAATTCAGAGGGTTGCCAAAGTGCAGACAGAAACCCGCCGTGCATCATGTATCCGCCAAGCACGCAACCCAGAACTACCACATAACCAAGGATAAACTTGATCCGACACTCACTGGTCGCGGAACCCGCTTACTAATGACTAGAGATTGGTGGTTAATAGAGCAGATCCCGCTTCTGTACCTCAGCCTGCTTATTTGCAACCTAGACGGCGGTCAGTGCTGCTCTAAACCTTCTCCGGAGAGACTACTGGATAATTCAGGCCAATGCTATGACAGACATCGAACGACAACTGGGTGTCAAACTCAGCACCAAAATTGAATTTGAGATCCCTCAGACAAGTGGCGCACCTATCTGGCCCAAAGATGAGCCTGGGTTCGGCATTTCGATGGAACACTCGATCACCAGTGCAGGCGCCTTTTTAGCAATATAGTTTTCGCAATATAGTTACTGGATGGTTATTGAGGGCGCCTGGATTTTTCAATGTCAATCGATTGCCCACCGACCTCGCCGGCAATCCGATTGGGGACGGCAAGCGACAGCACGTAATGGCTAACAAGCCACTCGTCCCCCACCTTCACAATCACGCCGCTACCTCGACAGGGGCCTAGTTTTTCGTTCCAAAGCAGTTCATCGAACCATCGCACGGCGCCCTCGCCCATGATGTGGCGTTCAATTGTTCGATAAGTCCACCCTCGACCTGCTGAGAAGTGGGGTTCGGCATACGCCCTGAATTCATCAATGGTCCATCGTTCACCAGCGTCGGTACCAATAAACACCGCATCTGGTGCATATAACGCGAAGTAAGCATCAAAGTTCGCTTGGCTAGCCATCTGGTGCAGACGGTCCAGCTGTGAATGGATGGCCGCGTCATCTGTCTGCTCACCGTTTGCGTGGAAGCTGAATTGAGAGACCACCACTAACCAAGCCAACAGGGTAAATTTCAAAGCAGCGTTCAGTTTTTTTAGCGGCGATACTGAAAACCCATTAAGTGAGCAACTGGACGAGCCATCAAGTGAAGCAATTAAGGAGCCTTCAGCAGGAACAATAAAAGAGCCTTCAGCTGGAGTGAGTAAAGAGCCTTCAGCTGGAGTGAGTAAAGAGCCTTTAGCTGGAGTGAGTAAAGAGCCTTTAGCTGGAGTGAGTAAAGAGCCTTTAGCTGGAGTGAGTAAAGAGCCTTTAGCTTGAAAAAAATAGCTATTAGCTACCTTAAATAAAGAACCAGCCCTGACCTGGCTCCAAAGTCGCCCTATCGAGTAAGCCCAGCCTTGGTTTTTAGTAATCAACCACATGAATGACCCTCCTGATTCCGTATTTGATTCCCACATCGCCACGACCATCGCCTCTTTGCATCATAGGCACGCAGCATGACGCAGTGAAGCCACTGTGCAATCCTAAGTGATCGGAATGTGATCCGGTATATATCGCTAGATTCGAGGCAAACGACCATTGGGCACGGCATGAAATCTCGCTATCATCACCCCAACCATTAAGGGACTGCACCATGAGCGAATACATACCGCCCACCATCGATTGGGTCCGAAAACACGTGGAACGCTATGAGGCCAGCAACGGCACTGAGTACACAACGCTCATGGACACCGGTATGCCCTGCATCATCGTGACCCATCAAGGGCAGCGCTCAGGCGGCATTCGGAAGATACCGTTGATGCGAGTCAAGGTTGATGATGATTACGTGTTGATTGGATCCATGGGCGGCCAGCCCAAAAATCCAGCTTGGGTTTATAACCTGCGCGCCAACGGCGATGTGGAAATCCGAGATGAGACGCATGTTGCGCGCTATACGGTCTCGGAAGTCTCCGATGAAGCGACCCGCCAAAAGCTGTGGGATGCGGCGGTCGAGGCCTACCCTCCTTACACTGACTACCAAGCGAAGACGACCCGAAAAATCCCAGTCTTTGTCGCCAAGCCTGAGTCCTAGTAGGCGCTTAGAGGCTCGTCGCTAAACAGTTTGATCCCTACCACGAGCCTGGACGGCCTGGCGGCGCGTTTCCAGCGTTTGGGCATCGATACCTCGATTGGTGGCGCCGCTAAGTCTCGCCTCCTCGGCAAGCCCTGATGCCAAGCCCTCCTGTACACCGAAATCGATCAAATACTTGACCGCCGTGAGGGTGTCTGGGTTAGCAGAGCAGATGTCTCGAGCAATCTTCATGCAATGGGGCAACAGCGCCTCAGGTTCAAGCACATCGTTCACTAGGCCCCAGCGGCAGGCGGTTTCAGCATCGAGGTAGTTCCCCGTGAAACTCAACTGCCGAGCGCGAGAAGCGCCAACGAGGGTCGACAGTCGCTGAGACAGCCCCCACCCGGGCACCACCCCCATCCGGACATGGGTATCAGCAAATTTAGCAGCCGTTGATGCCACTAAAATGTCGCACATTAAAGCGATCTCGAATCCGCCGGTAATCGCGAACCCGTTAATGGCGCCTATCAAGGGTTTGCCGACATTAATAATCGCATCGTGAAGGTCGAGTGTTGGTTGAGCAGACCCTTTCGTGCCCATTCCTTGCTGACCGAGTTCTTTTAAGTCCAGCCCAGCGGTAAATGCACGACCCGCTCCAGTAAGAATAATGACCTTGGTCTCTTCATCTTCCCGTAGTTCGAGAAAGGTATTCGCGATCGCATCGCGCATGGCGACGGAGAGCGCATTCAGCGCGTCCGGTCGGTTCAGCGTTACAACCGTAACACCATCGGACGTTTCTCTGAGTACTAAGTCTTGCATTAATGCTCGCTCCTTTAGCTGCTATCCGAGCGCGGAATGCAGCAATGATTCGTAGTCTTGCGCGGTGAAAGGGATAGGGTTGGTCGTAGCACTTGGATCTCGTACCGCCTGCTCTGACACCCACACGCTATCGATGCTGTCGCCTGCAGGTGCTTGAAGGTGCGTTGGTATCGACAATTGATCCCGCAGTTCGAGTATCCAATCCAGCACCTTGGCGGGACGCTCGCCGAGCTCCAGTGTTCGGGCAAGCTCAGCCAGCCGATCCTGAATGGCTGGCGCGTTCTTCTCAACAACGTATGGCATCAGAACCGCGTTCAGCAAGCCATGATGCAGGCCATATCGTGCCCCCAGAGGGTGCGCGAGCGCATGCATCGCCCCAAGGCCTTTTTGAAAGGCCGTTGCACCCATGACAGATGCTGTCAGCATGTGGGTTCGTGCCATGAGGTCGCCTCCATCAAGGACGCTCGTCGCTAGCGACTGCTTAATTAATTTCATCCCGGATAGGGCGATCCCGTCAGCCATTGGATGAAACCCGGGCGCGCACCAGGCTTCCAAACAGTGAGACAGCGCATCCATACCCGTTGCAGCGGTGATCGACGGCGGCAAGCCCGAAATACAAACCGGATCGAGTATCACCAGGTTCGCCGGCATATCAGGGTGAAAGATAAGAACCTTGCGCTGTTCATCAGGATTAGTGATCACCGACACTCGACCAACTTCTGAGCCCGTTCCTGCCGTGGTAGGAATCGCAATCACGGGCAAAATTTTACCGGGATCGGCACGTTGCCAGTGATCTCCAATGTCTTCTAATTCCCACAGCGACACCGATTGGTGGGTCATGAGTGCCATCGCTTTTGCGGCATCAATCACACTGCCGCCACCCAAGGCAACAATGCCATCAGCGCTAAGCGCGCTGGCTAAGGCACAGCCTGCTGCAACATCATCACCCGTTGGATTTCCTGGCACGTCGCTTTTGATGGTGCAGGCGTATGCCGATGATAACTGCTCGAGCAAGTCACCAACCCAGCTCTGATTCAGCAATCCTGAGTCGACAACCACTAGCAATCGGCTAATTCCGAAGCGATCACATGCCTGTGTGATCTCTCTGTGGCGGCCCTCCCCAACCCAGATATTGGTGGGGTAATTCCAGTTAGTTGATTGCATCATTACACCAAAGCACCGAATCGAAAACGCTATCCGACCGGGTCAAACTCAAGAATCGCTCGCCCCTTGATTTCACCCGCGTCGAGGGCTCGCGTCGCTTCGTTGATTTGGTCGAGAGAAAATCGTTCGGTAATCATTTGATCAAGGTCCAAACGCCCACTACGAACCCAATCAACGTAGCGCGGGAAGTCAACGTCCGGCGTACAAGAGCCGCCCAAAGACCCGATGAACCGTTTCTCGTGCATTAGCAGATCGGATGCGTTTAGCGTCATCTCGGTTGTCGGCACCCCAACCAAAACAGCTGTACCTCCTTGTGACACGCCGAAGAAACCGGACCTTACCGCTGGAACAGCTTGTTCCATGGTCACCCTTCTACCAATACAGTCGAACACAAAGTCAGCGCCGGCGACCTCGACTCCCCGAAACGCCCACTCATCGCTCCGCGTTGTAAGCCGCCTGACCGCTTCGACCGGATCTTCTTCAGCCGCATTTACGAGATGAGTTGCGCCCATGGCCTTCGCAAACTGCAGTTTCTCGTCATCTAGGTCGATAGCAATGATCGGAGACGCGCCGCGGGCTTTCGCTGCCACAACAGCTGATAACCCGACACCACCAACCCCAATCACCGCCACACTCTGCCCGGGCTGGACATCGGCCGAATTTTCTACCGCACCCGCTCCCGTCATTACGGCACAACCGATAATCGAGGTCGTGAGTTGATCAACATCTTCGTCCAATTTCACAACATATTGCTCGTCGGCTAACGTATGGTCCGCCCACGTGAACACATTGGAACAAGCGACCGCCTCACCCGAGGCAAGCGTCAATTGCGGGACACCCGCATAGCGCTCACCGGCTTTCGCGTCCCGCGGCACCCAAGTCACCATGACATGATCGCCTGGTTGGACGTGGCTGACCTCTCTGCCAATCTGTAAAACCTCTCCTGTTGATTCGTGCCCCAGCAACGTGGGCTGCGATCTCGGTCGGTGCATGGTATGCAGCTGGCTATGACAGACTCCAGACGCGAACTGCCTAATCAACACTTCGTGAGGGCCCGGGTCCGGCAGGGTGAGATGAACCACATCCAAAAGGAACCCCTCTTTAGGTAGTAGCGCTACTTTCGCTTCGATTCCCATATTTTCATTCCTTTTCTCTATAGAGTGGGCCTTATGATCTTTGGTCTCGGGGACTCTGATCGCGCACCCCTTCGATCTAAGTCCCCAGCTTCTCTCTTCAGAGTTTCTTCCTTCAGGGCTTTTCGGCTTCCTAGTTTCTCTTTCTAGCAATTCTTGGCTTTTTGGGTTAGCTGCTACTGGGCTGATGTCTGTCATCACCCCTTTGCCAACAACGACGCCGAGCGAAGCTCCCTAATTCCAGGGAGAATGGCATTCGCCAGATTGCCTTTTTTCCTCAAGAAAGTTAGTTCGAGGCATTTAACTTGGAAAACGCTTTGCTTGAAAAACAATTAGCTTGGGAAAGATGCCTGTTGCTCAAATGCAAACACCCGTTCCATAGCTAGCATCGCATCCAACACCGTCTCGTCATCCCGCTGCCTGCCAATCACCTGCATGCCAATGGGCATGCCATCTTTGGCTAGCCCAATTGGCAATGATCCAGCCGGGTTCCGCGTCATATTGATACCCATCGTAAATGCCACCCAGTCCGCAGTTTCCTCGCCGTCGACAAATCCATCCCCCTCAATCCGCGGGACATGACCCCTCGTTGTCGGCGTTAAGATGATAGGCGCCTGCTCAAACGCTTTTTCTAGTTGAATGTTAAGCAGGTGACACTGATCAATGGCGAGTGCATAGTCTGCCGCTCCGAACGCATCGAGCCCCATTTCAATTTGCGGCCTCAGCGCCTCATCGATTTTGTCCCATTCCGGCGTACCCCGAAGATGGCCCTGCGCTCTCGCACGAGCCGCAGTCCAGAAAACGATCCAAGCCTTGAACGGATGAGTGTCCCAAATATTGTCAAGCTCAATGACTTCAACCCCAGCGGCACGCAACTGACCGATCGCCGACTCGCAAACAGCACTCACATCAGCGTCGACGGTCGTGATACCCATCGTGGGCGACCAGATCACCCGCTCTGGCAACTGCCCCTCTATTGTTTCGACCCATGAGTGAGCCGGTGCTGGGAGCGCAAAAAGATCGCTTTTTTCATCGCCTAGGCAACACTCCATCGCCAGAATCACGTCCTCCGTTCGATAGGTCATAGGGCCTTTTACCGTTAGAAGGCCAGAGCCAGTAGGCTTTGGGCCGCCGTTCGGCACTCTGCCTTGAGAAGACTTAAAGCCCGGCAATCCGCAAACTGCGGCGGGGATTCGAATTGACCCACCCCCATCACTCCCTGTCGCGAGCGGAATCATGCCTGCTGCAATTGCCGCTGCTGACCCGCCACTTGAGCCGCCAGGAGAGCGCTCAAGATCCCAAGGATTCTTGGATGCGCCAAATGGCACATTGTCGGTCTTACCCTTGTAACCGAACTCAGGTGTATTAGTTTTGCCTACCACAACTGCACCAGCGGCCCTCAACCTTGCCACTAAAACAGAGTCAGTCGACGCAGGCGCATCATCTACATGGAACGATGAGCCATAGGTGGTGACATACCCTTCGGCGTCTTCGAGATCTTTCACGCCAATCGGAATACCCGCGAGCGGAAAGCGCTCGCCCGCCTCGATCGCTGCGTCGATGGCCCTTGCTGACGCCAGCGCGCGCTCCGCGTCGACCGCGCAAAATGCGTTTAATGCCGCGTCATGATCGGCGATGTTTTGAAGCGCCGCTTGAACCAATGATTCCGCTGTTCTGCGCCCCTCGTTCACGTCGGCGGCCAATTCGGCAATCGTATGTGCTCTAAAGTCCATCGCCCTATCCCCCTTCTTATTTGGTCCATCCCATCACAATCAATTAACGCTCAGCATGCAGCCTATCAATGACAAGCTCCCTGCTGCCTCGCCTTGAGATGCGGGTTCTTCTCGAAATTCTTTTCTTAACCTTGTCAGATGCGCTATTCAAACCCGTCGCCCCTCCACTCTGATCCTGCCGTGAACCGCGCCGAGTGTCTACAGGCCTCGCTCGCATGCCCTGCAGTTGCTCGTTTCACTGGCAATTTTCAGCTACACTTTCCCGGTGTTTTCGAGCTGAGCTTATTCAGCTCACCTAACGGGCATCCGTCATCGATGCAGGGAGATAGCCATGAGCGAAGCAGTTTCACAATCCGAACTCCAGGCGGAACAACCGCCAGCAGAGTTCCAAAGACCGGGTAGCGAGGAATTTTTCGAAGGTGCGGTGCCAGATCCACATGATGTGGCCATCGAAGACATCAATCCCATGAGTGGTCGCCTCTTTAGCGAGGACAAGCAATGGGGGTTCTTTGAGCGTCTTCGAAATGAAAGTCCTGTCCATTTCAACGAGACGGAATTAGCTGGACGCTATTGGTCCTTGTCTCGGTACGAGGACATCAAAAAAGTCGACTCGGATCACGAGCGATTTTCCTCTGCTCATGGCATCACCTTGGGCTTCCCGGTGGACACTCCGCTCCCTGAGGGTGCGCTAAATGTCAGTATGTTTATCGCCATGGATCCGCCAACCCATGATGTTCAGCGGCGAACAGTGTCTCCGATTGTTGCTCCAAGCAACCTTGCCAACCTTGAGGCGTTGATTAGGCAACGAACCCGCACAATTTTAGATGACCTGCCCATTGGGGAATCCTTCAACTGGGTCGACCGCGTATCTATCGAATTGACCACCATGATGCTGGCTACCCTATTCGACTTTCCGTTTGAAGAGCGAAGGAAACTTACTCGCTGGTCAGACGTTGCTACCGCTGTACCGGGTGCAGGTGTCGTCGATAGCGAAGAGCAACGACGGGCAGAACTCATAGAGTGCCTTCAATACTTCACCGCCCTCTGGGAAGAGCGAAAGCGTAACCCTGGCAGCGACTTAATTTCGATGCTTGCCCACGGGGAAGACACAAAGGACATGGAGCCGCTCGAGTTTTTAGGCAACCTCATTCTCCTCATCGTTGGCGGCAACGATACAACCCGAAACTCCATGAGTGGCGGGCTGTACGCATTCAACAAGTTCCCAGACCAACTGGAGAAGCTAAGAGCCAATCCTGCCTTGATTCCAACCGCTGTCGCCGAAATTATTCGGTGGCAAACACCACTCGCTTACATGCGAAGAACCGCCAATGAGGATGTAGAAATTGGCGGGAAAACCATCAAAAAGGACGATCAGGTGTTGATGTGGTACGTATCAGGCAACCGCGATGAGCGTGTGTTTGAATCGCCCAATGACCTCATTATCGATAGAAAGAACGTTCGCCAACATCTTAGTTTTGGCTTTGGCATCCACCG
>Ga0181594_10000142_pt1 | contig 58321 bp, 56 predicted proteins | sample 071ome_18_FD_145603 | JGI IMG/M metagenome (GOLD analysis project Ga0181594, IMG submission 145603) | Coastal salt marsh microbial communities from the Groves Creek Marsh, Skidaway Island, Georgia - 071413BT metaG (spades assembly) | ecosystem: Environmental > Aquatic > Marine > Intertidal zone...
CCACGATGGTGTCGTACAGCGAATAACCAAGGATCGTGAGGAACGCGATCACTGTCGCCGGAGTCACGACAAACCCGAACAGCGAATAGATGCCCACACTGATCACGACGTCATGAACCATTGCGAGGATCGCCGCAACCGCCATTCGCCATTCGAAGCGGAACGAAATAAAGATCGCAACGACAATCAAGAAGATCACGAGTGCCCGAATCGCCTTATTGGTAATGTCACTCCCCCAGCTCGCGCTGACCACATTGACGTTAATGTCGTCCACCGATGTTCCTGCAGCGTCTGCTAACAGCTGACGAACCTCACGGGCTTCAGCATCACTGATCGATCGCACCTGAACCTTGACGAAAGAGCCGCTCTCAGAATCGCGCAGCTGGATTCGCGATCCCTCGGTATCGATCTCGGCTTGAGCAAGCACATCATCGGCATCGGCAACCGTGAACGAACTTGCCGGAACATCCCATGACGTTCCTCCTTCGAAGTCGATCCCAAGGTTGAGGCCCTGAACAGCAAGAGAAATGATCGTCACGACCAGCAGCACTGAAGAGACCACGACACCGATGAGCCGCCGGCCAAAGAAGTTGATGGCGGTCTGCCCTAGGTAGAGCCTGCTCCGGCCGGACTCAGCGATGTCGACCTTCTGTGGTTCTGTCTGGTCACTCATTTCGCACCTCCCAAGCCGAGGATCTTTCCATGTTCAACCGCAAGGCGACGGGTGAACAGAATTGTCGCTGGTTTTGTAAAGAACCAACACACCACGAGGTCACAGAGCGTGGTGAGACCGAGATACAACGCGAACCCTTTCACCGAACCGACACTCAGCCAGAACAAAATTGATGACGCGAAAATGGAGACAAGGTCGGCAGAAACAATTGTTCGCCACGTTGACGCAAAACTGCGAGGACCTGAATTTCGTGGAGAACGACCGGCCCGAACTTCGTCTTTAAGTCGTTCGAATAACACGAGATAACTGTCAACTGTGACGCCGATCGCCACGATAATGCCAGTAATTCCAGCCAGGCTCAGCGCATAGTTGGTCCATTGAGAAACCAAGGCCGCAAGAGAAAAGACGAGCGAGCCCCAGATCGTTAGGCCGGTAACGATGATGAGCGCAATCGACCGGTAGTACGCCACCAAGAACATCAGCATGGCAACAAGCCCAACTGCTCCGGCAATGAATACCGCTCGAAGCGAGTCAGCACCCGCGGTAGCAGAGACGGTCTCAACCCGCTGTGCTTCTACCCCAACTGGGAAGGCTCCACGATTGAGCACCCGGGCAAGAGAGCGAACTTCGTCTTCGGTGAACGCACCAGAAATCTCAACTCCAGTCGAAAATGACGGCTGGTTCACGGTCGGAGCCGACTGGATGATGTTGTCGAGCACGATCGCAAGCTGGCGAGTTGGGCACGACTCCGTTGCGGAGTAACACTCCGCTGCGAGAGCGTTCCAGATCTGCTGGCTGTCACTGCGGAGGTCGACCGACACGATCCACTGATTGGTGAGCTGATTGATCTGGGCTTGGGCACTTCCTCGCTCAAACACCTCGCCCGAACCCCCTGAGGGTCCGAGAATGCAGGTTTGTAATCCGTCAGCGGTAATGAATGCTCCGGTCCCCTCTGGCAGTTGATCACCGAGGTCGGCGGGAGTCACACCGGCCTGACAGGCAAGAACTGGTCGCAGCGTCACAATTCCAGCAACGTCAACCGCTTCTAAGGCCTCTTCTTGATCTTTGACTCCAGGAAGGTCAACAACGATGTTGGAGCCTTCGACACGAACGTCAGGCTCAGCAATCCCGAGGGTTTCTAACTCGTCGCGGATCAGATCTTGAACCACCAGGAGATCATCCGCAGATGCCTCATCAGTCGACTGAAGGATGACCGAGACGCCACCCTGCAGATCGAGGCCAAGAATCGGCTGATTGCCGGTTCCTAAGTTCACTCCGAGCAGGGCTGCAACTGCGATGACGAAGACAAAAAGACTCCACCGGAGTCGGCGCGAACTCACGATTCGTCCGACTCATCCTGATCGTCGTCGTCTGCTGCCGGTGCCGCCTGGCCACTGACGCGGCCGTGCACCTGGCTCTTCACCACACGAAGTTGCACATCTTCATCGACTTCGATCCAGAACAAGTCATCTTCGACCGCCGTAATAAAGCCGTAAATACCGGAGCCGGTGATGACCTCGTCTCCCACTGCGAGCGAAGCCTGCATTTCAGCTGCTTCACGCATCTTGCGACGCTGAGGGCGAATCATGAGGAAATACAGAGCGAGCGGAACTGCAGCGAGCAGCACGAACTGGAAGGCTGCCGACCCGGAAGCTGTTTCTTCTTGAGCGATGAGAGCAGAAAGATGATTCATAACGGGTCAGATGCTATCGACTCACCACTGTCGAGACCCCGACTTGTCACTCCCAGGTGTGAAGAATCTCTTCTCGAAGCGACTCAAAGGTGCCATCAACGATCGCCGACCGCATCGATGCGACGAGATCGATCGTCCATTTCAGATTGTGAAGACTGAGGAGGCGTGAAGCGGTGGGCTCCTTCGACTGAAACAGATGTCGCAAATATCCTCGGCTGTGCGTGGCACATACCTGACATGCGCAGTGAGGGTCGATCGGCTCATCGCTTAGCGCATTGGCACTTGCTTTCACCTGCCAACGGCCACCGCTCGTGAGGGCGGTGCCATGCCGGCCAAGCCTCGTCTGCATCACACAATCGAACTGGTCCACGCCACGCGCCACCGCCTCCACCAGAGACGCCGGGTCGCCCACACCCATCAGATAACGAGGCCGGTCGACCGGAAGGTGATCGACCGCAGCTTCTATTGCGGGAAGCATTTCGTGGCGTGGCTCCCCTACTGACAAACCACCAATTCCGTAACCATCGAAATCGAGTGCAACAGTGCGTTGCGCACTCTCAGATCGAAGTGACGTACTTGTACCACCTTGCACAATGCCAAACAATGATTGATCGGTGCGTGTGTGGGCCTCTCGTGCTCGATATGCCCATGCCGCCGTACGTTCGACCGCTTGACGGATGACATCAGGAGGGCTCGGAAGCGGAGGACACACATCGAGCACCATCTGGATGTCGGCACCGAGTTGTTGCTGCACCTCCACTGCGATCTCCGGGGTGAAACGGTGCCGAGATCCGTCGTAAACGCTCTTAAAAGTGACTCCGTCATCGTCGATTTTTGGGTCAAGAGAAAAGACCTGAAAGCCTCCGGAGTCAGTGAGCGTAAGACCTTCCCAAGCTGCAAATTTTCCCAACCCGCCGAAGTGCTCAACGACATCAGCACCTGGTCGCAACATGAGGTGATACGTGTTTCCCAGCACGATCTGTGCGCCGATATCTCGATAGTCGTGGGCGTCGAGATACTTCACCGCACCACGAGTTCCCACCGGCATAAACGTTGGGGTCTCGTAACTGCCTCGGGCGGTGACCGCAATGCCTGCACGGGCCTGACCCGAGGATGCCTCTACCTGAAGAGTGACCGGAAACACGACCGAGACGTTACCGGTGTCGGTCGAGCAGCATTGCATCTCCGAAGCTCAACATTCGGTATCGCTCATGAATCGCTTCTTCGTACAGCCGCCGCCACCGGGAGCCAACGAAGGCTTCGATCATCACCAACAGAGTGGTTCGTGGTTGATGGAAGTTCGTCATTAGGAGGTCAACAACTTTCCAGTCATAACCCGGACGAATGAACAAATTGGTTCTCCCCTCAAGGCGGCGAGTTGTCGCTGCGCTTTCGAGCGCACGGGTTGACGTTGTGCCAACGGCGATCACACGAGCGGCATCGTTGACTCGTTCGAATACTGCGCTATCGACACGGTACGACTCGGTGTGCATGATGTGATCATCGAGTTGTTCGACCTCCACGGGCCTGAAGGTGTCGATGCCAACGATGAGTTCAACCTCGACAATATCGATTCCGCCTGCCCGAAGTTCAGAGAGAAGTTCGGTGGTGAGGTGGAGGCCTGCGGTTGGTGCCGCAGCACTTCCGGGCCGGTCAGCGAACACGGTCTGGTAGCGATTGGGATCAGTAGGTTGTTCGGTGATGTACGGCGGCAATGGCAGTTCGCCGAGAGCAAATAGTTCATCTTCGGGTGCGAGTATCGAGACTTGAAATGTTGCTGCAGACGGAGACTCCCGCCTACCGGTTACAGAAATGACCGCCTCACCGGTGTGAGAAAACAGTTCTTCGCCAGCCTTCAATTTGCCCCCTGGCCGCATGAGACATTCCCATTCTCCATCACCCAACGGCTCAAGCAGTAAGACTTCGACCTTCCCTCCTGTTGCTCGTTGTAGATGCAGACGCGCCGGTAGCACCTTGGTGTTGTTCACCACAAGCACGTCGCCAGCCCGCAATTCTTCACCGAGATGTTCAACCACTGAATGTCGAGTGGGCCGGTCGCCTTCGTCAATGAGAAGCCGGGCGGCGCTACGAGGCTCTACTGGAGTCTGGGCGATCAATTCCGCAGGAAGCTCGTAATCAAAATCTGAAATCGACATCAGTCTTCAAACAGCGACCGGGTCTGTGCGGCATGCTCTTCAGATCCAGCTGGCATCTCGACTCCCATATGAGAGTACGCAGCAGGCAAGGCAATGCGACCACGGGGTGTGCGGGCGATGAGCCCAAGTTGAATGAGAAATGGTTCGTGTACGTCTTCAACTGTCTCGGGCTGCTCGCCAACACCTATCGCAAGGGTTGAGAGCCCAACCGGGCCACCTGCGAACCGAGAGCACAGCGAGTCGAGCAATGCACGATCAACCTTGTCGAGACCCAAGTCGTCGACACCGAAGACCCTCAGCCCCTCTCGGGCAACATCGGGAGTGATCGAACCATCTGATCGGACTTCCGCAAAATCGCGCACTCTGCGGAGAAGGCGATTAGCGATACGTGGGGTGCCTCTCGAACGACGCGCGACTTCGAATGCAGCCTCGTCATCGATGACGACACCCCAAATTGATGCCGCGCGAGACACCACCGAGCTCAACTCATCTGAGCTGTAGTAGTCGAGGCGAGCCACATAACCGAAGCGATCTCTCAGTGGCCCTGTGATCATGCCAGTGCGAGTGGTGGCACCGACCAATGTGAACGGCGGCATGGTAAGTCGGATACTTGATGCCGCAGGACCTTTACCGACGACGATGTCGAGTTTGAAATCTTCCATTGCTGGATAGAGAATTTCTTCGACCGCTCTCGACAGGCGATGAATCTCGTCAATAAACAGTACGTCGCCTTCGCCCAGTTTGGTCAGGATTGCCGCAAGGTCACCCGCTCGCTCGAGCGCAGGGCCAGACGTCACATGCAGGTCGACGCCACGCTCGATCGCGATGATGCCGGCGAGAGTTGTCTTGCCGAGCCCTGGGGGACCTGCGAATAATAGGTGATCAAGAGCTTGGCCGCGCTTCTTGGCCGCCTCTAAGACGATCTGAAGATGCTCTTTCAGTTCGGATTGGCCGACGAACTCACTGAGAGTCTGTGGCCGCAGCCCAACTTCAGCCGGATCGGTCGAGTCATCTTCAATGCCCGGATCGAGGAACTCTTCACGCACGTTGCGCCCCCAAATATGACAGCGCGCTGCGCAACCCCTCTGCGACGTCAACGTCGACCGGCAATTCGCTTGTAGCCGACACAATTTCTGATGGGTCGTACCCCAACTGCTCAAGCGCAGCTCGGATTTCACGAATCGCACCACCGCTTGCCGTCGACGCTGGTGCATCGAGTTCAGGGAGCGACAGACGAGAACGTAGTTCGACGAGTAGACGCTCAGCTGTCTTCTTTCCTACTCCTGACACCATCGTCAGCGCATTGACATCTGACGTTGCGACGGCGTCGACAAGAGCGTGAGGAGTGTGTGTTTCAAGAATGGCCAGCGCCAATGAGGGGCCGACTCCATGCGTTGCAATGAGAATGCGAAACGTTGCCCGTTCGAGCATGCTGGTGAAGCCAAACAGCTGCTGGTTGTCTTCGCGAATGTGATGGTGAACGTAAATGAACGTTTCGCCATCTGATGACAACGACGCCAGATTGCGTGATGTCATTGCGACCTCATATCCAACGCCGGCAACTTCAAGGATTGCAGCGCCATCGGGAGATCGATCAAGTAGTCGACCACGCAGCGAGGCAATCATGCTCGACCTCCAAGCGCTGCCTGCACCGCTGCCGTCAGCGGAGAACTTGCGAGATAGCAGAGTGCAAGAGCAGCTGCATCTGCCGCGTCGGCAGGCCGAGGAGGCGATGACAACCCAAGGCGCTGTTGGACCATTCTCTGAACCTGCTGCTTATCTGCCCCACCAAAACCAGCAATCGACATTTTCACTTCGTTAGGCGAGTACTGAGCAACCGTGCAACCTGACCGAGCGGCTTCGGCGAGAGCAATACCACTCGCCTGACCAACACTCATGGCGGTCCGCACGTTGACTTGAAAGAAAACTTTTTCGACAGCGACAGCGTGGGGTGCAAACTCGTCAAGCAGTTCTCGAATATCTCGCTGCAGAGCCGCCAACCGGTCGGGGAGCTCAGTCTGTGGCGATGTGGTGAACACGCCCAGCGAGCGGGCGTTCACGGTCGAGCCCTGTGCGTCGATGACCGCAAATCCACACCGGGTCAACCCGGGGTCGATGCCAACCACCCGGCACGACTTCGCCGAACTACCGAACATAAGTTCGATTCTACTTGGTTGCGGTCACGTCAACGATGATCATTGCGATCACAGCGAGTTGAGAGCTGAAATGAGCTCAGACAAGGGGCGGTACGAGAGGCCGGCTATCGCTCGATGGGCGTAGCGGATGACTCCGGTCTCGTCAACGATAAACACGCTTCGGCGGGGAAACCCGAGGGGACCAAGAATGCCGTAGAGCTTCGATACGTGCTTGTCGGTATCAGCCAATAGCGGGAAGTTGAGCCCGTACTTTGCTGAAAACGATTCGTGACTGTCAAGGCTTTGAAATGAAATGCCGAGTACTTGAGCGTCAAGACGTTCGAACTCGTCCAGGCCTTCGTTATAGGAATTCAGTTGCTCGGTGCAGACCGGCGAGTCGTCACCTGGATAAAAAACAATGACGACCGGCCGCCCCTGAAATGACGACAACGTGATCTCAGATCCACCAGTCGCCTTGAGCGTGAAGTCAGGGGCCTGATCACCGACCTTGACAAGGGTGCTCACTCGGCAGCTCCCTCCAACACTTCATCACTCATGTCAAAGTTGGCGTAGACGTCCTGCACGTCGTCGTTGTCTTCTAGCGCGTCAATGATCTTCAGCACCGACTTGGCATCTTCGACCGTGTCAAGCGACACCAAGTTGTCTGACACCAACGGTGACTCTGCTGAGATGATGCTGAGACCTCCTGCGCTGATTGATTCACTCACCGCAGGCGTTGCAGATGGGTCACAGGTGACCCTCCACGCGCCAGCCTCGCCGACAATGTCATCTGCACCGGCTTCGAGTGCCAAATCAAAGACCGTCTCCTCATCAGCTGAACCATCGACGATGACGACACCTCGCCGGGCAAACTGCCAACTCACCGCACCGGGCTCAGCCATTGAGCCCCCCGATTTCGTGAAGATATTTCTTATGTCGGCGCCGGTGCGATTGCGGTTGTCGGTGAGCACCTCAATCATCAAGGCCACGCCACATGGCGCGTAACCCTCGTAGGTGATCGCCTCATATGACTGTCCGCCCGCATCACCAGTACCGCGCTTGATCGCCCGATCGATTGCGTCGTTCGTCATCTGCGATCCCTTGGCCTTCGCTACTGCTGAGCGAAGAGTTGGATTCATATCCGGGTCGCCACCCCCAGCGCGAGCTGCAACTTCAATTTGTCGGGCCAGCTTTGCAAATAGCTTCCCGCGCGCCTTATCAGCCGCACCCTTCTTGTGCTTAATGGTCGCCCATTTGGAATGCCCTGACATTTCCTAACTCCTCACCTCTTGGGCCTGCTCCAGATCATTGTGGCAACGCGACACCATCTTCAAAAACATTTCGTGGACCCGATGGTCATCACTGAGCTCGGGGTGAAATGTAGCTCCAAGAATATTGCCCTGCCGGACAAGCACGGCATCGCCGTTGACGGTGCCCAGTACCTCAACATCTCCTGTGACTTCTTCAATCCGAGGGGCACGAATAAACACACCGTTCATCGCGAACGTGTTTCCAGCCTCCGAAACAGAGATCGATGCCTCAAAACTGTCGATTTGGCGTCCGTAGCCATTACGCCGAGCAGTGATTGCGAGCCCACCAAGTTGTTGTTGGTCGGCCCGGCCATCAACGATCTTCTCGGCCAGCAAGATCAGCCCGGCACAGGTACCAAACGCCGGGAACCCGTTACGCACTCGCTCTCGAAGAGGTGCGGCAATTCCACTTGAATCAAGCAACATTGACATCGTCGTGCTCTCCCCGCCGGGGAGCACAATGCCGTCGAGATCATTTACGTCCTCGACGCCGCGCACGAGCGTCACCGATGCGCCAAGATCAGTCAGGACGCGCTGATGCGCGGCAAACGCTCCTTGAAGGGCCAGAATTCCGATGTTCACCCGGAGGCTCCCCAGCAGACGGCGTCATCACCAACCGCGTTCGGCGTAACGCTGATTGATCTCATCCATGCCGATACCCGTCATCGGCGCCCCGAGACCGCGGCTCACCTTTGCGAGCACATCTGCATCTTGGAAATGTGTTGTGGCCTCGACGATGGCGCGGGCACGGCGTTCTGGCTCATCGCTCTTGAAGATTCCGGAACCAACGAACACCGCCTCAGCACCGAGTTGCATTGCAAGAGCTGCGTCAGCCGGAGTCGCAATTCCGCCCGCACAGAACAGAGGAACGGGTAGGCGGCCGGTCTCCGCAAGTTCTTGCACGAGCGGGAGCGGCGCCTGAAGTTGCTTCGCCCAATCGAAGAGCTCGGCCGAGTCAGCCTGACCAATACGACGAATATCACCCAAAATTGAGCGGAGATGGCGAACAGCCTCAACGATATTTCCGGTGCCGGCTTCGCCTTTCGAGCGGATCATGGCTGCCCCTTCGGAAATGCGACGTAACGCCTCACCAAGGTTTGTTGCTCCACATACGAACGGGACATCGAATTTGTACTTATCGATGTGGTGGGCTTCATCGGCGGGAGTGAGCACTTCAGACTCGTCGATGAAGTCAACACCGAGGCTCTGGATGATTTGTGCTTCAACAAAGTGGCCAATTCGTGCCTTAGCCATCACCGGGATCGTGACAGTTGCCTTGATGCCTTCGATCATGTCTGGGTCGCTCATTCGAGCGATGCCGCCATCACGGCGAATGTCTGCAGGCACACGCTCGAGCGCCATCACGGCGCATGCTCCTGCATCTTCTGCGATTTTTGCTTGCTCAGGGGTGACAACGTCCATGATGACGCCACCCGACAGCATCTCAGCGAGGCCACGCTTTACGGGAAAAGAGCCGGTCTGGGGGTTCGACATATCCTCAATCTATCTATCTTCCGGCTGGCAATGGCCACTGCTACGACACATAGCGAACATTTTCGGAATCATTCCGCGGCAGCTCAACCCAAGTGCGCCCATCGCTGAGTCCGATAGGTTCGCTCAGCGTCTCATCGGTGTAAAGATTCCACATATCGCTGTTTGACGACCGCTGCCAAGCGCCGACCCGAACGACTCCGTCGGTGAAGACCAGAGCCTGCCCACTCCCAACAGTGATCGCTTCCGGGCTCTTCGAGTCGATCGGGCTTCTCCGATACTCAACAAGAAGCACCACCACGTTGTCAGCCCACGCTTGGCCGGTGAGCTCGGTCATATGGGGCTCGCCGTATTGCGAACGGAGGTATCGGCCGCTAGCCGGGTCGTAATCCCAACGGGCGAGAATCGAGTCGAGTTCAATCTCGATAATTGAAGCGGGGTCACCGACCGCTGTTTCACCGGGGAGCATGTACGAGAAGATCTGCGGAGGCACCGCAAACTCCTCCGGAGTGAGGTCCCACAGCGTGTCGGTAGATGAAAAGAGGTTGTGGGGTGAGCCCCCACGACCATCGCGCCGGTAGTAGGCATCAGCAAATCCTCGCACATAGTTGAGGCTCACCAATGACGAGTTGTTGATCACCCTTGTCACACCTGGATTTCCACCTGACCATGCGAACAACGGCGAGTCAAGATTGGTAAGAATGTCGACATCTTGGGCTCGACCCGAGCGAATCGGACCCACCGGATCAGAACCCTGGCTGTGAAACACCGAAATGAAACGGGTCAACCCGTCGTTAATAATTTCCTCAAACACAATGTCGGCTTCGTTCAAGCCTGTCTGCGGTAGGGCTTTCTGGTTATTCGGCATTTTGACGGCAAGTGCCGGCCGGTTTGGAATACCATCAGCACCGTCGAGCGGAGCACCTGTCAGTGGCATGCGGGCATTGGGCTCAACGGCCACCTCGACGTCATCGCCACTTCCAGACGACGAGGTCGAGCCCGTCGACGACTCCGCTGACGACGAATCACCAGACGTTGACCCTTCACTCTCGGTCACAGATGACCCATCTTCAGCAATCTCGTTCAATGCATCTGATGCTTGATCGATCAACTCCTCTGCGCTTCCACCGCAACTCGCAGCAAGCAGGCCACCCGAACACAGAACGACAATTGCGATACGACTCTTCGATGACGTTTTCATCAGAGATCCTTCAGGGCTTGGATCCGCTCTTCAAGAGGCGGATGGGTATTAAAGAGTTTATGAACAGAGCCAAGACGGCCGTTGTCACCTACACCACTCATCGGCTGCTCAATCCACATGTGAGCGGTTGCGGTACTCGCACTGTGAGTGACGGTCGTGTCATCTTGTAATTTTTCCAAGGCCGAAATGAGCCCTGGTGGATACCTTGTCAACTCACAGGCGCCGACATCGGCCAGTGACTCACGTTGACGAGAAACCGCACGCTGTAACAGCGTCGCAATAATCGGTGCGACAATGATGAGGATGAACCCGACAATGGCAAGCGGATTGTTGTGGCCATTACGGTCGTTACTTCTCGACGTCCTGCCGCCGTTCCACCACAGGGTTCTCAACGCCAAATCACTCATCAACGCCACCGCCCCAACAAGAGTCACCGCAATTGTTGATACTGCGATGTCATAGTGGCGAATATGCGAAAGCTCGTGAGCGACGACTCCTTCGAGTTCGACCCGATTCATTTTGCTTAACAGACCCGTCGTCACCGCAATTGCCGCGTGTTGAGGATTCCGGCCAGTGGCAAACGCGTTCGGCGCTTCGTCATCAATGATGTAGACACCAGGTTTTGGAATCCCACCTGCGATGCATAGGCCTTCGACAAGATTGTGGAGCCGTCGATACTCGGTTTCATCGGCCGGACGCGCTCGACTCACTTTCAGTGCGATCGTCGCCGATGACCACCATGACCCGACCGATAACACCAACGAAAGAATGAGCGCGATAACGGTGAGTGTCCACCCTCCGCCCACGGTTGCGCCAACAATCCAGCCAATCGCAACAAAGACCGCGCAAAACACAACGATGACGAGCGCGCTTCGACGCTTATTTGAACGAATCAGTTCGTGCATGGGATCTTAAAAACTGACCGATGGAACCTGGTCTGCCTCGGGTCCAGCATCGAAGTACTCACGGTGGTCGAATGAGAACATCTTCGCGACGATGACTCCCGGCACTTGATCGATTGCATTGTGATAGCGGAGCACGGCGTCGTTGTAGAACTGGCGAGCGTACGCAATGCGACCCTCTGTTGCGCTGAGTTCCTCTTGGAGCGAGAGGAAGTTGGTGTTGGCTTTGAGGTCTGGGTATGCCTCCGACACTGCAAACAGTTGGCGAAGGGCGCCGGCAATCGGGCCTTCTGCCGCAGCTTGCGCACCGGGCGTATCAGGGGCAGCGACTGCACCATTACGTGCGGCGATGACCGCTTCAAGAGCCTCACGTTCGTGTTCGGCGTATCCCTTCACGGTTTCGACAAGATTCGGAATGAGATCGAGACGTCGCTTTAATTGCACATCGATCTGAGACCAACCGTTGTCAACCGAATTCCTTTTGCGAACGAGACCGTTGTAGAGGGCGCCGACAAACAACAACAGCAGCACGACAACCACGAGAACAATAAGAATTGTCATAGGGCAAGTCTACGTCTGTACGGGCGTTCAAGCCCGGGAATTAAGCACCATCCGGTAACGCTCCTCGTAGAGCATTGCCAGGCGGTCCATCGACATTGACGCTGCGGTCTTCAAGCCTTCGGCGACAAGGCGGTCTCGGTAGGCAGTGTCGGTCAACACTGCTTTTATCGCTGATGCCAAGTCAACAGCGTTGCCAGGTTCAACGAGCACCGCGTCATTTCCGTTCGTTGCCACATTTCGATATCCGGGAATGTCGCTCGCAATGACAGCGGTCGACGATGCCATTGCCTCCAACAGCACGACCCCAAATGACTCCCCACGAAGCGCTGGCGCAACGAATGCCGTCGCTGACTTCAGCCGTGAAATCTTTTCAGATTCCGACACCTGCCCATGCCAACGAAAGCGCTCTGGATTGGCATAGGAGCTGCGAAGCGAGTCGGTATCTGGCCCACGACCAATGATGTGACATGTCAACCGATAATCGTGATCTTTCTCAAGTACGGTGACCGCTTCAAGAAGCGTGCTCAAACCTTTTCGCTCCTCATGGCGGCCAACGAAGAGAACAGACGGCTCAACCTCACCAGCGGTAGCGACATCATCAGCCGTAACCTCTGTACCGATAGCGACACCGTTGAACAGCACCTCATAGTCCCCCGCGAAGTGCTGCTCCACGAGCAGTTTTGCCTCGTTTGAGACCGCAACGCGGTGGTTAATACGCTTCATTAGCGGTTTCAACACCGGCTTCAGAAAGCGGTAGCTGCTCGATCGGCCGGCCGCATGGAAGGTTGCGACGATCGGACGCGAGTGAAGCGTCAAGGCGGTCAGCGTCGGCCCCGGCACCAATGGCTCATGCAAATGCCACACATCAAACTGCTCGTCGCGGAGCGCTCTGACGGTTCGAAGTGCTGCACTTGGGTCGGGGGCGAGCGGCGCCACCGAACCGTTGGCTGCGGTCGGTAACGAGTCACCCAATGGCGTCACGAATGAAGCAGGAGGAGGCCCATCGCAGGGACCCAAGACCCGGACCTCGTGTCCAATTCGCCGAAGTGCGTGCGCAAGCCCGAGCACTTGTGACTGCACTCCGCCTGGAATGCTCAGGCTGTATGGGCAGAACATCGCCACTCTCAGTGCGTCACCCGCCACGTTGACCTACTTTGTGGTCCGACGGCCAATTGGGTTGCAGGAGATGCCACTGCGCCGGGGCACGTTCGATGAATTCTGCGAGTTCATTCGTGAGATGTTGTGTAATACGTTCAACATCGGCTCGAAGCGATTTCGAGCATCGTTCAACTGGAATCGGCGGCTTGACGAGACCGATATGCCCATCTACCCCCGGGGAATGAAACACTGCTGTTGGCAGCACGGTTGCGCCTGTGCGAAGGGCGAGCGTGGCAGGGCCGCCGGGCACGGTCGTGCGTTCCCCAAAAAAGTCAACCTCTACTCCCCCGCCCTGCAAATCGCGATCTGAGATGAGGCACACCACCGCATTGGAGCGTAGGGCTGCCAGCACTTTGGCCCCTGATGACGCGTCGAGTTCGATGACAGTAACGCCAAGTGCGGCTCGCAGATCAGTGAGATAGCGATGCACCTCTTCATCGCCAAGCCGCTCTGCGACCGCCACGACGTCAACGCCTTGGTCAGCAAGCCAACGCCCCGCCCACTCCCAACCACCGAGATGGGGCAGGGCAAGTATGACTCCATTGCCGGCCGCAAGACCAGCCTCGACATGCTCGTAACCGTGCACGGCGATGGCGCCGTCGACTTGTTGACGGCTGAGGTACGGCAACCGAAGGCTCTCCAGCCAGTACGTTGCGTACCCGGAGTAGACCTCATCAACACGGCGCTCCAACTTCCAACCATGGAGACCGGGGGTGACCCGCTGTTGATGAATCGCCGCCTGCCGCCTACCGCCACGAGCGTATGCACGGCTAGCCACACCAATGGACGTCGAAACAGCCTTCAGTACAGAACGGGGAACCCGACGAACGACACTCTCTCCCGCTTGAAGAAGTTTGAGCTGTCGCGACATCTCAGCGCGAACCGCGGCGACGATCCTCCCGGCGGCGCTGAACCACCATCCGCCGTTCTTCCATGCGGTCGATTCTCACGTTTCGCCGTTCACCTCGACGCTCACGCCGCAGATCGATGCGCTCTTGAGTCACCTGAGCGACCTCGGCCTGACGCCAGACCTTCACGAATCTGAGCACTGCGGTGAAGCTGATGAGCACGAGGAGAATCCACAGCACCACTGCCAACGCAGGGTCGAGACCAATACCTTCGAGGAGAAGGCCGACGCAGAGTAAAACAATTCGCTCAGCTCGTTCCATCAAGCCGCCCTTGGCGTCAAGACCAAGTGATTCAGCTTTCGCACGTTGATACGAGATGAGTGAAGCCACGGCGGCCACGGCGAACGGGAGCACGGTAAGGCGCGCCGAGTAGTTGTCAGCGAAGTACCAGGCCATTCCGCCGAGCAACATGTTGTCGGTGACCCGGTCCATGGTTGAGTCGAAGAACGCTCCACGTTGACTCGATGAATTACTAGCTTTCGCAAGCGCACCATCAAATAAATCGGGTAACGCCGCAAGGATCACCAAAATCAACCCAAGGATGAGACGCCCGGAGCCAACGGCAACCGCCGCAAGGGCCGCAATCACCAGCCCGAAGAACGTGAGATGGTCAGGTGTGAGTTTGGTCTTTAGGAGAGCCCGACCAATCGGACGCACCATCCGGTCGACCGGGCCGCGAAAGTGTCCGTCAAGCATCTTCGCCGACCTCTTCAACATTGTCTTCGACGAGATGTTCGACAACTTCGCCGCTCACGGCATCGACAAGCACAAGTGCCCGCCGCCGTGGTGGAACCTCTCCTGAATAGGCCAGCACTCGCCACGTCGGTCGGCTACCCACCCCTCGCCACACTTGCTGTGCCGATGCATGCCCAACCGGAAACCCAATCGCTTGCTGAGATGCAATGAGGGCAGCGCGTTCATCAACCGACATCTTTCGGCCCGAATAGACACCGAACGCACCAAACGCCAACAACCCAATTCCTGCAGCGAGAACACCGCCATTTACTGATGACCGATCTGCAACCGACCCAACGATCGCACCGACACCAAGCACGACGTACATCGCAGCGGGAATCCTTCGGCGGGAGTTGTCAGGGAATTTATATGCACCAGCAAAGGCCTGCGGATCAAGATCTTCAGGAAGGACGTCAACGACATCGTCTTCGGAGATGTAGGGGGTGTCGCTGGTCATGTCTTCACCCTATTCCGTTGTTCGGCTGAGGCCATTGATCTCTCAGCCGGTCATAGGTCACGTTCAACGCCTCAGGAATCGTTCGCGCCTGCGCAACTGCGGTCATAAAGTTGGAATCTCCAGTCCATCGGGGCACCACATGCACATGCAAGTGCTCGGCAACCGAACCGCCAGCAGTCTTACCCATGTTGATACCGATATTGAACCCCTCCGGGTTGTGTGACGCACGCAGTGCTGTCACACCGCAGTTCACCTCCGACCAGAGATCAACAAGCTCTTCAGGGTTGAGTTCGTCGATCGCAGCGACCTCCCGGTAGGGAACTACCAAAAGGTGGCCAGTCGAGTAGGGATAAATGTTCAGCACCGCAAAACATGTCGAACTTCGGTGAACAATGAAGGTCGTCTCGTCCGGCTCTCCAGACTCGAGCAGGCGAGTGAACACGCTGCCACCCAACGTGGAGCCGTCACTCCGCACGTAATCGTTTCGCCAACCGTTCCAAAGAATTTCGATCGAATTCACGCCGACATCGCCTGGGAGGTTCCCTGTTCGATCTCCGAGGCGATTGTCGTCAAAAACGACTGAAGTGGGACATCACGTTCGACGTCACCTCCCCGAGGATTCACCCCGACGGTGGTGTTCTCAACATCGTCATCACCAACAACAAGCACATACGGAAGCTTTTCAAGCTTTGCCGCTCGAATGCGCTTACCGAGCCCATCGTTCGCGTCGACACGATCGACCCGCACCCCGGCAGCGGAGAGTTGATCTTCGACTGAGCGGGCATAGTCCTCATGAGCTGCAGCGACAGGGAGCACCCTCACTTGAACCGGCGCAAGCCACGTCGGAAACGCTCCGGCGTAGTGCTCGAGGAGCACCCCAAAGAAACGTTCGATTGACCCGAACAGCGCTCGATGCAACATGATCGGGCGGTGCCGAGCGTTATCTGCCCCGATGTATTCAAGATCGAACCGTTCTGGATTGTTGAAATCGGCCTGGATGGTCGACAACTGCCATGACCGGCCGATCGCATCGCGAATATCGATATCGATTTTTGGCCCGTAGAACGCGGCGTCACCCTCTTTGACGCCGTACTCAAGACCGTGTGAGTCGAGAGCTTCGCGGAGGGCTTCGGTCGCTTTCTCCCAAATTTCGTCGGATCCGACAAATTTCTCCGGGTCTTTCGTTGAGAGGTTGAAGGTGAAGTCATCAAACCCAAATGCTCTCAGCACGGACAAAACAAAATCGAGGAGCGATGCGACTTCGTCGGCGAGCTGATCTTCCCGACAGAAAATATGGCTGTCGTCTTGGGTAAACCCTCGGATTCGCATGAGGCCGTGCAATGTTCCTGCCCGTTCGTAGCGATACACGTTTCCAAGCTCAAACAGTCGAATCGGCAGTTCGCGATAACTGCGTTGCCGGCTCGCGAACACCAAACAGTGCATCGGACAGTTCATCGGCTTCATGTAGTACGTGCCGTTGTCCATTTCCATCGGCGGGTACATGCCATCGGCGTAGTAGTCAAGGTGTCCCGAGGTTGAGAACAACTTGCCGTTCGCAAGATGCGGAGTGAACACGAACTGATACCCACCACGCTCATGACGCTCTCGGCTGTAGTCCTCCATCATTCGGCGGACGGTGGCCCCTTTCGGGTGCCAGATGGCGAGACCACCGCCGATTTCCGACGGAAAACTCAGAAGGTCAAGTTCTGTGGCGAGGCGACGGTGATCGCGTTTTGCCGCCTCCTCCAACTGAGTGAGGTGCTCTTTAAGCGCGTCTTTCGATTCCCACGCGGTGCCATAGATACGCTGCAACATTCGTGCTTCTTCTGAACCACGCCAATACGCCCCTGAGGTTCGCTGCAACGCAAAGTGTTTGAGCTTTCCGGTACTTGGCACATGCGGACCCACACACATATCAACGAAGCTGTCCGAGTTGCGATATGCGCTGATCACGTCGCCTGACCCGACCTCACCTGCGTCGAGCGCATCGCCGTCGGCACTCGTCACCCGCTGGATGATTTCACACTTATACGGTTGATCAGCGAAGAGTTCAAGGGCCTCATCAGGAGACATCTCAGACCGAATAAATGGCTGATCTTCGTTGACGATGCGTTCCATTTCTTTCTGAATGGCGCCAAGGTCGTCATCAGAGAAGGTCTTTCCATCGGGCAAATCGAAGTCGTAGTAAAAACCATGTTCGATCGCAGGCCCGACAGAAAATTTGGCCCCCGGAAAGAGCCGGGTGACGGCCTGAGCAAGAACATGAGCCGTCGAATGGCGGAGGACGTGTCGACCTTCATCGGTATTCGCAGTGATGATTGCGACCTCTTGACCATCACTCAGGCCCGCAGTGAGGTCGGTTTCGACGCCGTCAACTACCGCAGCAACTGCAGCCTTGGCGAGACCAGACCCGATCGACTTCGCGAGATCGAGCGCTGTTGCACCCTGGGCGAGTTCACGTGAAGAACCGTCAGGAAGCGTGACCGAAAGCGTTGACATAGACCCCGAAGTCTACGAGCCTGATGCCCGCGCAACACGAGATCATCGATCGATCAGATCAATACCGAGTAGCGCCGCTGCGGCGGTTGCATCCTTACCCTCACTCACAGCCGCATCAATCTGGGAGCACGCGTAAGGGGTGGCGAGATCGTTGTCTAACGCAGCACGTACTGCGTTGATGAGCGCCCCATCGTCATCGCCTCCAACACTTGCCTTCCAACGAGCTAGTCGCTCATTTGACGATGGCATGAGATTGTCATGCCATTCCCACTCGGTTCGATAGTGATGCGAGATAATGCCGAGACGAATCGCTCGAGGGTCCCACTCTTCGCGTAAAGCGTCAATGAAGACGAGATTGCCGAGACTCTTTGACATTTTTTCGCCATCTTTTGAAATGAGAGCGGCATGCATCCAGTGGTCAACAAACGGCGTGTTTGTTGCCGACTCAGACTGGGCCCGCTCACATTCGTGATGAGGAAAAATGAGGTCTGCTCCCCCGCCATGAAGGTGCACATGCTCGCCGAGTTCACGTAGCGCAAGAGCACTGCACTCGACATGCCAACCGGGACGCCCAGGGCCCCACGGGGTTTCCCACGCCGGTTCGTCAGCAGCCGAGGGCTGCCAGAGAACAAAGTCAAGCGGATTTCGTTTCTGAGGATCGTCGATATTGCCTCCACGCAATGCCGCCAATCGCAGCATTTCTTCTTGTGGGTAACCACTGACTGCGCCGAAGGTATCGAACGTGCTCACATCGAAATAGACCGAGTCTCCGCTGACGTATGCATGCCCTTCGTCGAGGACCGCCTGGATGAATTTGCGGATGTCAGGAATGGCTGACGAGGCGCGAGGTGCAGCGTGAACCGGGAGAACATTGAGGGCCTCCATGTCAGCGTTGAAGCGCGCTTCTTCCCCTGCCGCAAGGTCGAGATAGTGAACACCGAGTTCGCGAGCCTTCGCGAATAACGGGTCATCAACGTCGGTGACATTTCGAACACATCGCACTTCATGCCCAAGATCAATCAGTCGTCTGATCACTACGTCGTAGGCGAGAAACGTCGACGCGTGACCTAAATGCGTTGCGTCATAGGGCGTGATGCCGCATACGTACATCAACACTTGCTGCGGCGGCGAGAACGGTACGACTTCGCGCCGCGCAGTGTCGTACAACATCATCGACATCTCAACACCTCAGTTCGCCAGGCTGGCGTCTCGAATACCGGTGAGTTTCGGCGCCACCCGCGTGCGGTACCGAACGTTAAGTTGGAGTAGCACTGCAGTAAACGCCTCGATTGCGGTCGCATTCGACAACTCACCGGCGTCGAGCGGGCGACAGCCAGGAATTTTTCCGACGATTTCGCTCACCGTTTCGACCGCCTTCGGATCATCACCGCAGATCAATACGTCTGAGTCGATTGGTTCACCGAGGTGCCCGAGTTCTTTTGCCGGCAGGTGGTGAAATGCAGCAACGACCCGGCTCTCTGGCATAGCTGCCTGCACGTGTGCAGCAACACTGCCTCTTGGCGGAACGAGCGGCTGAAACTCGGGCCCGACTTTGACGAGGGCGTTCGCCATACTTACGAGCACCTTGCCTTTCAACAGGTCTTCGTATTCTTTTGCCGTCGTTGCTGCGGAATCCCACGGTGTTGCGATGACCACCAGATCGCATGCAGCTGCTGCTTCGTTGTCGCCGTAACCAAGAAGTGCTACCAACTCTGGGTTGCTTTCGATCGCTCGGTCACGTGCCTCCATCGCTCGGTATTTGGAGCGAGACCCGATAACGCATTCGTATCCCACGCTTGCGAGGCGAGCTCCAAGGGCCGAGCCCGCAGGACCGCTTCCTCCGATTAATCCGATCTTCATCTCGCCATTGTCGCACACGGCAACTCGAAACCGGCGAGGCAACCAACCGGCGAACGGAGCAGCTATTCGACATGAACGAAGCCCATTCAGGATTCACAATGTCGGCTACGTTGCAGGCATGGGAATTCTCGACGGAAAAAATCTGGTCATCACCGGAGTGCTCACCGACGCCTCTCTTGCATACGGTGTCGCAGAGATTGCGAAAGCCGAGGGGGCAAACCTCATTCTCACCGGTGCTGGGCGGGCCCTCTCTCTCACGAAGCGGACCGCTCGCAAGATTGATCCAGAGATCGAAGTATTGGAACTCGATGTCACCGTTCCCGACCATGTTGAAGCCGTGCGAGACACCGTAAGCGAACGTTGGGGCCGAGTAGACGGTGTGTTACACGCCATTGGCTTTGCCCCTGCGTCATGTCTTGGCGATGACTTTTTCGGTGCGCCTTGGGAAGACGTCGCAACAGCCATGCATATCTCGACCTACTCACTGAAGACGCTCGCTGACGCGTTTGTGCCGTTGATGTCAGATGGCGGATCAATCGTCGGTTTAGATTTCGACAATTCGCAGGCATGGCCCGCATACAACTGGATGGGTGTGGCGAAATCTGCCCTTCAGAGTCTCTCGCGCTACTTGGCGAAGGAACTTGGCCCGAACAACATCCGCTGCAATCTGGTCGCTGCGGGCCCGGTGCGGACAATGGCGGCGAAATCGATCCCCGGCTTCGCCCTATTTGAAGACACCTGGGATGGGCGGGCACCCTTGGGGTGGGATGTCAACGATCCTCTTCCAGTCGCGAAGGCCTGTGTTGCCTTGTTGTCAGACTGGTTCCCGGCAACGACCGGAGAGATCATTCACGTTGATGGCGGGTACCACGCAGTCGGCGCATAGCCCGAGCGCAGTCACCCGATCGCAGAAGTAATTTCCTCAACGACATCATCGGTCAGCATCGGGATGACATCGAGTGCTGCAAAGTTCTCCGTCACCTGCGAAGCCCGGCTCGCACCGGTAATCACTGTTGACACCATCGGATGCAATGTGCACCACGCAATTGAGAGTTGAGCAATCGAGCATCCAAGACGATCAGCGATCGGTCGCAACCGCTCGATTCGGGCAAGGGCGGCGTCATCGCTCATTCGAGAACGAAGCCACTCGTAACCCGAAAGCGCAGCGCGCGAGTCCTCAGGGATTCCATCTCGGTACTTGCCGGTGAGCAACCCCGATGCAAGCGGACTCCAAATCGTATTTCCATAGCCTGTTTCGGCATGAAGCCGCTGATATTCCCGCTCGACTTTGCGGCGCTCCAAGAGGTTGTACTGCGACTGCTCGGTGACGGGGGCATGCAAATGATGCTGTTGAGCAATCGCAATCGCATGACGAATCTCATCGGCGGACCACTCGCTCGTACCCCAGTACAGCGCCTTACCGCTTGACACCATGTCGCTCATCGCCCATACGGTTTCTTCCATCGGAGTGTTGGGGTCAGACCGGTGGCAGTACACAACATCAACAAATTCCATTTGCAGTCGTTCGAGAGACGCGTCAATCGCCTGCATCAAATACTTGCGGTTGAGGGTGTTGCGCATGTTTGGGTCGTCACCGTGGATACCCCAAAACAGCTTTGTCGTGGCAACGTATGACCAGCGGGGCCACCCGAGATCTCGAAATACTCGACCCATGATTGATTCGCTTCGACCGCCGGCGTAGGCCTCTGCGTTATCGAAGAAGTTGCACCCCGCATCGTGCGCTGCCTGCATGCATTCAAGCGCAGGGTCGTCCGCCATCTGTGTATCAAATGTCACCCATGAGCCGTACGAGAGAACGCTCACCTTGAGACCGGTTGCACCGAGCCTGCGGTATTCCATGTTGTCTTCGGGGATTGCCATGTGTTGAACGTACAGGCAGGTGCCGGGCGACTCCTAATCAGAGCCTGTTGATGGTCGGACCCGTATGCCTCGCTCGGCCATTAGTGCTTTTGCTTCTGCAACGGTGTGTTCGCCGAAGTGGAAAATTGATGCGGCGAGTACTGCGTCAGCGTTACCTTGCAACACTCCATCAGCGAGATGCTCAAGCGTTCCGACGCCACCGCTTGCGATGACTGGCACCGATACTTCCTTCGAAATGCGCGAGTTCAGCGAGTGATCGAACCCTTCTCGGGTTCCGTCGCGGTCCATCGAGGTGACGAGTAGTTCACCGGCGCCGAGCTCGACCGCGGTCGCCGCCCATTCGACGGCGTCGATACCAGTTGGGGTGCGGCCGCCGTGAAGAAAGACTTCGAATGATCCACTGGACGTCTGACGGGCATCGACTGCGCAGACCACACACTGGGTGCCAAAGACATCAGCAATTTCGGAAATGAGTTCACGACGTTCGACGGCCGCCGTATTGACGCTCACTTTGTCGGCACCCGCTCGCAACATTCGCCGCGCATCGTCCAAGGTACGGATTCCGCCACCGACGGTGAACGGCAAGAAGACCTGCTCTGCGACCCGTTCCACCATCTCGATGGTCGTTGCTCGATGATCACTCGAGGCAGTGATATCGAGGAAGACAAGTTCGTCCGCTCCCTGAGCGTCATAGCGTTGAGCGAGTTCCACCGGGTCGCCAGCGTCACGAAGTCCGACAAAGTTGACGCCCTTCACCACGCGGCCTTCGGTGACATCAAGACATGGGATGACCCTCGCCACTCGATCGTTCATTGCAGTACCGCCACTGCGTCAGTCACCGCAAAGCGACCCTCGTAGATCGCCTTGCCCGCGACTACTCCTGCGAGGCCGTCGATGGTTGAGAGCGCACGAATGTCGTCGAGCGACGACACCCCACCGCTTGCAATTACGGGGATTGTCGTCGACGTTGATGCCATTGCCAGACCTTCAAGATCTGGACCAACGAGCATGCCGTCACGGGAAATATCTGTGATCACAAATGCATCTGCAGTCGGATACAAGCCCAGAGCGTCAGACAGTTGAACGGTTGATGCCTCCGTCCAGCCTTCGAGTGCAACGACCCCGTTGCGATGATCGAGACCGACCGCAATTGGTAACACCGGGGCACAGCGAGCAACAAGATCTGGGTCGCGTATTGCAGCCGATCCCATCACCACCCGAGCAACGCCGGCATCTGAAAGTTCCTGAACATCATCGATGCTCCGAACACCACCACCGGTCTGAATTGCCGCCATCCCATCAAGTTCTTTCGCCACTGCCGCGATGAGAGGTCGATTTACCGGGCCGTCGGCTCGTGCTGCATTGAGGTCAACGATGTGCACCCACTCTGCGCCGGCCTCGACAAATGATGTGGCAACCGCAACGGCGTCATCGCCATACTCCGTCGAAGCCCCATAATCACCTTGGGCGAGTCGAACAACTTTGCCGTCGAGTAGGTCGATGGCTGGAAAGAGCTTCATCAGGTGATTCCCTCATGTGAGAGCCAGCGATTCAACATCGCCAACCCGGCACGGCCCGACTTTTCCGGGTGAAACTGAACGGCGAGCACGTTGTCGTGACGACATGCGGCGGTAACCGGCCCCCCGTAGTGCACCGTCGCAGCGACGTCTGCTGCGTTTTCGGGGTGGGCAGAAAGCGAGTGCACGAAGTACATCCATTGTGGGTCGCCATCACGAGACAGCACCGGGTCTGGTGTACCGACAATGAGTTCGTTCCATTGCATTTGCGGGCGACGGACCTCTGCAGGGAGGTAGCGAATCGTTCCACCTACGACACCCAGCCCGTCAACACCTGGCGCTTCTTCAGACGAATCGAAGAGCATCTGCATCCCTACACAAATACCTAAAAATGGACGCCCGCTATCGACCACGGCATGGACGACAACGTCGAGGTCGCGTTCGCGAAGCGCGTTCATGCACGCGCCGAAATTTCCGACTCCTGGAAGCACAACACCCGCCGCAGAGGTAATGACATCAGCAGAGTCGGTCAAGACTGCGTCTGCTCCGAGCGTACGGAGCGCTTTCTGCGCAGAGTGAAGATTTCCGATGCCGTAGTCAATGACGGCAACCGTCATGAGACGTTCCTCAAACGGTCACGTATCACAGCACGCCTTTCGTCGATGGCACAGATCCACCCTCGACTCGGACTGCATCTCTCAGCGACCTCGCAAGCCCCTTGAACGTCGCTTCAATAATGTGATGGGCATTTCTGCCGCGAATGAGCTCGACGTGGAGCGTCATCATCGCCGCTGTTGCGAACGATGAAATGCTGTGCTCTGCGAGTTGGGGATCGAACGGCGGATTCCCTAATGGCAACACTTCAGGGATGTCGACTTCCCACTGCGTAAACGGTCGACCCGAAAGGTCGAGTGCGATATCAATGAGGGCCTCATCAAGCGGATAGCGGCCACTCGCAAATCGACGAATGCCAGCCTTATCTCCGAGCGCCTCTGCAAAACATTCTCCGAGCACGATCGATACATCTTCGACCGTGTGATGACTGTCGATATGGAGATCGCCGGTCGCCTGCACCGTGAGGTCGAACCCTCCGTGCCGACCTAACTGGTCGAGCATGTGATCAAAAAATGGGAGGCCCGTCGAAATATCGGTTTTCCCCGAACCATCGAGGTTGATGTCGATCTCGATAGAGGTCTCGGCGGTGTTCCGCTCTCGGCGAGCAATCCGTGCAGACATGGCTACATCATTCCTTCTCTAGCGCTGATTGCAAACCTGCAAGAAACGCGTTGTTTTCGTCTTCGGTGCCAATCGTCAATCGGAGCCATCCCTCGAGTCGAGGCCACGAGGAACAGTTTCGAACGAGCACGCCGTGGTCGAGCAGAGCGCTCCACATGAAGTTTGCGTCTCGTCGGGTCTTAAACAAGACAAAATTTGCACTGCTTGGACTCACGTCGACATCAAGCTCAATCAATGCTGTTTGAACTCTCTCGCGCTCTGAAACGATGAGCGACACACGCTCGTTCATGTCATCAGTGAACTTGAGTGCGAGTTCTCCAGCGATCTGTTTCACCGAATCAAGGTGATACGGAAGCACAGCAGTCCAGAGATGGCCGACGACATCGGAAGATCCAATGAGGTAGCCAAGTCGCAAGGCGGCAAGGCTCCACGTTTTCGAAAATGTTCGGGAGACCACAATTCGGTCGGAATGTAAAGCGCGATCGATGGCTGACCACGAAGAAAATTCTGCATAGGCCTCGTCGACGACGAGCATTGCGTCTGTGACCTCGCCGATGATGTCAATCATCGATTCGTCATCGCACTGACCAGTCGGGTTGTTTGGCGAGGAGAGAAACACGAGATGAGGTTGAACCTCTCTCAGTACCTCTCGTACGTGAGCGCCGTCGAGGGTGAAGTCTTCATTGCGTTCGATCACGATGACCTCAGAACCCAAAATCCGGGCGATCTGAACGTGCATCTGGTAGCCGGGCTCAAAGACGACCACACGACGTCCCGGGCCGGCGTAGGCGAGCAGGATGGTCTGGAGCACTTCATTTGAACCGTTCGCGACAAAGAGTTGCTCTGGTTGAACACCGTGATACACAGCGAGGCGATCGCGTAAGCGGGACGCTGTACGGTCGGGGTACCTGTTCCACGACACGTCCTGAATGGCCTCGGTGAACTCTGAGACGAACGCTTCTGGGGGTGGAAAGGGCGACTCATTGGTATTGAGCCGAATGGGAACATCGACCTGTGGCGAGTGATAGCCAGGCATCGCTGCGATTTCTGGTCGTAACTCAGGCACGCCCTAAGGCTACTGACATCGACTCATCACCGAATGCGACTCTGAGAACAACTTTTCTCATCATTTTCGAATACGGTTCCAAGCGTGGAGATCGACCTCGTGGCGTTCAGTGCCGAACTATCGGCCCTCGAAGAGCACTTGGCACGTTGCCGCGATCGCGTCGAAGGCCTCATCACGCCACTCCGCTCGAGCGAACGCGAGGACATTCTTTCACCCCTCTACGAATCCGAGCGCTTACTTCGAAGCGCTGAGCGAGCGATCTCACGCGCCGAGCGCGCAACCCGCTAGCGCTCTCATCTAAACGAGTAGCCTCAGGCGAGTGACGCAACCGCCTGCCCCCTCACTTGCCTTTGCCGGGCCAGTCGAAGCGGAGATACGCCCTGCGCTCCTTCACTTCTGTGATGAAGTTGAACGTCATCATGGACACAGAATTCTTTCTGATCAGTTGCGCTTAGATGTGCTCGATGAGACATCTTCGCACCCACCTGTCGTCGCTATGGCAGAGCTCGACAGCGTGCTGGCTGCCGTTTCGATCGCAAGCAGGACCAACGAGGGGTGGACGTTAGAGGTTGTGTGCCAGCACGACCATGCTCTCGCCCCGGCGCGCGACATCATTCGGCTTGTGGTGAACGGCGTTACCGACCTCTTGCAGACGGAGAATCCGGTTCGCATCACGTGGTGGGCGCGGGCCCATGATCCGTGGGTCGAGCACATTGCCTCCGCTCTCGGATTCGTTGAGTATCGACGGCTGCATCAAATGCGGATTTCGTTAACGACCGAGAACGCAGCGCGCTTTCACGATGGCGCAGCGGAAACACGTGGCTTCATTGTCGGTAGCGATGAGCATGAGTGGCTTTCGGTAAACAACGCTGCGTTCGCCGACCACGAAGAGCAAGGCGGCTGGACGCATGAGCAATTGGAACGTCGCGTGAGAGCGCCGTGGTTTCTTGCTGATGACCTCCGTCTTCACCCTGTTTCTGGAGGCATCACCGGATTTTGCTGGACCAAGCGCCATGAACCTGACTTACATGAGCCCAAACTCGGTGAAATCTACGCAATCGCTGTCGACCCCTCGCAGGTCGGCCAAGGTTTGGGCAAACAGATGGTGATGGCCGGATTCAGTCACCTTGCTCGTGCGGGGATCTCTATTGGGATGCTGTACGTCGATGCCGACAACACAGCGGCGATGGCCCTATACGAATCGATCGGCATGGAGGTCCACCACACTGATCGCGCCTACCGTTGGTCGGGACCACCGTCGGCATGAGCACCTCGCAGCCCAGATACGGCGTTGACAGGCAGGCGCTTGCGAATCTTCTCGACGGCGAGCCGTCATATCGCGTCGACCAGGTGTGGAAAGCCCTCTACGGCGACTGTGGTCCGTCGTCGACGTGGACAACCTTGCCGACGACGTTGCGAAACACCCTCGAAGAGGAACTCCCATCATCACTCACCGAACTTCATGCCAGTGAGGCCGATGATGGGCTCACCTCGAAGTTCTTATACGAGGTGGACGGCGGCGCTCGCATCGAGTCAGTGCTCATGCTGTATCCCGACCGAGCAACGGTCTGCATTTCATCACAAGCGGGATGCGCAATGGGGTGCACCTTTTGCGCAACGGGCCAACAGGGTTTCAACCGACATCTCACCTCTGCAGAACTCGTCGAGCAAGTCGCACGAGCGAAGTACGCAGCCCAACAGCAAGGCCGCCGGCTCTCAAACGTGGTGGTGATGGGCATGGGTGAACCCCTCGCTAATGAAGATGCCCTCTGGCCTGCGATGACAGCAGTGCACGATGAGTTTGGCCTTTCCGCTCGCCATCTCACTGTGTCAACGGTTGGCCTCGTTCCTGGAATTCGGCGGCTTGCCGACCGTCCGTTGCCGGTAACTCTTGCGGTCAGCTTGCACGCCGCCCATGATGATCTTCGCAACACCTTGATTCCAATGAATCGTCGTTACCCCATCGATGAGCTTCTTGACGCATGCTCACACTACGTATCGCAGCGAAAGCGCCGAATGAGTTTCGAGTGGGCAATGATCGATGGCGTCAACGACTCGGTTGAAGAAGCTGAGGCGCTCGCTGAACTTTGCCGTCGACTCCGTCCGATTGCGCATGTCAATCTCATTCCGTTGAATCGAACCGCTGGCTACGAGTATCAGGGTTCCCGACGTTCACAGATCGAGAAATTTCAACAGGTGCTCACTCGTCGAGGAGTGGAGGCCACCATCCGTCGAAATCGAGGCAATGACATTGATGCCGCATGCGGGCAACTTGCTGCAATGACACCGGTGACGATTACGAAAGGTGCTGCTCAGACGTGAGTGACCCCTTGGTGAAACTGAGCCATGTGGGATTTTCCCGGGGCGAGCGAGACATTCTCACCGACATCAACCTCGAGATCGCTTCCGGGGAGCGTTGGCTTGTGGTTGGTGGAAACGGCAGCGGCAAGTCGACGCTGCTGCGGATGATGGCGCTGCGAGAACATCCGTCAGCGGGCACAATTGACGTGCTTGGGGAACGTCTCGGTCGAATGGACGTTCGAGCGATGCGACGACAAATTGGGTTCGCCGCCCAGGGACTCACCGATCAGCTTCGACCCGATCTGCGAGCAGTCGACGTGGTCGTGACGGCGTTACATGCAGCACTCGAGCCATGGTGGCATCAATATTCGAAAGACGATGTCGCAATGGCCCATGAGCAACTTGATCGGCTGGGCATCGCTCACCTTTCTCAGCAGACCTTTGGCACTCTCTCGTCGGGCGAACGTCAACGTGTGCTGTTGGCCCGAACGCTCATGAATAACCCGGCGCTCATCATTCTTGACGAACCTTTCGCCGGTCTTGACCTCGTCGCCCGAGAAGACCTCATCGATGCACTTGGCAGCCTTACCCAAGACGGTTCGATCGGCGCGTTGGTTCTTGTCACTCACCACCTTGAGGAAGTCCCCCAAGGGATGACCAACCTCTTGTGCCTTCGCGATGGAGCCACAGTCTTTAGAGGCTCAATGTTGTCGGGAATGACGAATGCGACGATGTCTGCCACCTTTGGAGTGAATCTCTCCGTAACCGCCACTGAGGAAGGCCGCTTGAGGGCCGTTGCAGCCCACGATGCTTGACCACCTCGGAGAGGTCAATGTGTCTGCTGAAGTAATTCTCGAAGTTGCTCAACCGCAGCATCGAGGCCGTTGTGGAGGGCGTCTTCGACCGGACCCGGGGTCCACATCGTTCCCTGATATTCAAGAGCAGCAGTGACCGAAGTCTGCGAACCCACGTCGCTCATGTCAAAACGCAATTCCCAATGTGCATGTTGTCGACCGTCAGACTCATTTCGCGTGAACATGATGTGTTCATCATTGTCGACCGAACGCTCCATTCGAAGTTGTTTCGAACGTGCGAACGGCCCGATCGACACCCTGAGTTCAACGATCCAGTGCTGTTCCACATCTTGTGTCACCGACGAAACGATCGGCACCCACTTCGGATACGTCGACAGATCTCGCAGCAATGGGCGAACAGCCTCCATCGATGCGGCGAACTCAACTGTGCGGGAAACGGTGAATGCCATTGCCGAGATCAGTCGTGTAAGAACGGAGTGCCTCGGAAGGCCCGAGACAGTAACGGAGAGAGTCGTTGTGGGCTCTCGTTTGCTGGTGCGTCACTTTCAGTTACTGAGTGTTCGTCTCGCAGGACGCTCTGCTGATCGGCCTCAAATAATGATGTCTGTGGAGCCGTCGCCTTAGATGTTCTGCGTTGGCGTCGCAACGGTTTCTCTGCACGGTCACCGACAGGCCCAGGTCGAAACAACCTCAGCGTAGGATCTCGGCGGTCATCAATCGTCCAGCCCTTGGGAGCGGTAAGCCGTTCGGCATGTTGCAGGCAAAGACCAGTTGCTGTTGAGTCGGACGACACGTCAAGCCACACCACAGCCCCAACAGGATCAAACCCGTAACTCAGCGCCATGGGCTGAGAACATCCCGGACGATCACATGTGGCCACGTCCGTAGGGTAGGCGACTCAGCGCAACGAGGAGAACACTTCCTCGATGAGTGGGCGATACGGGCCTCGATCCCATGACCTCCACGGTGTGAACGTGGCGCTCTTCCAACTGAGCTAATCGCCCTCAGCACCGGCGAGGCTACCAGCCACCCGTGTCGAGAACTCACGTCAGCCTGCCGATACGGAGAGACATGCGTATGGACCTCCAGCGACATTCCACGCAGTCTCGTCTGGAACCAGCGGCAAGATCGCTGGCACCGTTAACGCAAATTCGTCACACCGTTCGTCGACCATTTGCAGAAGGTCCTCGGCTGTTGGAAATTGCGACGAAGACTCATCGAGAGTTCCAACCTTCAACACATAGGCTGCGACTCCCCCACCGCTTGACGCCCTCTTCAGAACGTCGTTGCATTCAGCAAGTGAGAAGGACGTGATCGACAAGCCGATGTCATCTTCGGGAAGAAAGAAGCAGTCGCCAGCGGCGAGATCTTGGATCGTGACGTCACGCTGCGAGGAACCGATCACTGCAAATGACACGATCACTGCGACCGCCACCGCAATCGCCGCAGCACCAACTACTCGAGACACACTCGACCCATACCGAGTTGATCGAGGAATCCTGGTGCACCATCTGCGCACACGGCATCGAGCGGAACCAGTTGCTTCACAACTTCGCTGTCAGCCTGGTCACACGGCACCTCAACAGCAAACAATGCTTCATTAATCACGACGCACGAGCCCGATTGGATGACACCATCAGGTGGCGAGTCAACCTCTGGACCTGCGAAGAGCGACAGCACCACAATTGCCGCTGCACCAACCGCAGAGGTGATGACAACGCCCCGCCACGGAAACGAGACCGGCCTCGAGACCACCGTTGGAGGAGGCGTCGGCGCCGCGTTATCGGCATGCGGACGAGCCTTCGTCGTGCCCTGCGCTCGTTGGGGCTCGCTGGTGAGCGTTCGATAGGCCTCGTTCAAGGCCGCCATCTCGTCGCTATGCCGACCGTCGTCGACATCGGGGTGCACTTTGCGGGCGAGTCGGCGGTAGGCCGCTCTGATTTCGACTCGGCTCGCGCCTCGGCGCACGCCTAAGACGTCATGCGGATCTCGTTGAGAATTCATAGAAGTGGGGGGTGAGAGTGAATTACTCGGCGATGTTGACCATCACATGCTTGATTCGGGTGTAGTCCTCAAGCGCGTACGCAGACAGATCTTTTCCGTAACCCGATTTCTTGTACCCGCCATGCGGCATTTCAGCGACGATCGGGATGTGGGTGTTCACCCAGACGCAACCAAAATCAAGGTCTCGGGCACATCGCATTGCTCGGGCAACATCGACGGTCCATACGCTCGAGGCAAGCCCGTACTCAACGCCGTTTGCGTAGCCGAGCGCTTCGCGTTCGTCTGAGAACTCTTGCACGGTGATCACCGGACCAAAGACCTCTCGTTGGCTCATCTCATCATCTTGTTGGAGACCAGCGATGACCGTTGGCGCAACGAAGTAGCCACTTGACCCGACCTGCTCACCACCGGCGGTGACCGAGGCGTGAGAAGGAACCCGATCAAGAAATCCGAGTACATGCGAAAGCTGGTTGCTGTTGTTCAAGGGCCCGCACAAAACATCCGCTTCAAACGGCGTGCCAACCTTTGCCTCGCGCGCCTGAGCGCTCAAGGCATCAACAAAATCTTGACGGATTGAGGAATGAACGAGCACCCTCGTTGCGGCCGTGCAGTCTTGACCTGAATTGAAGTATCCCGCAACCGCAATCGCTTCAGCAGCAGCCTCGATATCGGCGTCGTCGAACACAATGACCGGCGCCTTGCCGCCGAGCTCCAGATGCACACGCTTCAAATCAGATGAGGCGGCTTGGGCGACCTCGGTTCCCGCTCGTACCGACCCGGTCACTGAGACCATCGATGGCGTCGAGTGAGCGACCATTGCGCGGCCGGTATCGCGATCACCGCAGACCACGTTGAAGACACCGGGTGGAAGGTGTTCGGCGGCGAGTTCTGCGAGCATGGCCGTCGTAACTGGAGTGGTGTCACTCGGTTTCAGGACAATCGTGTTTCCCGCTGCGATCGCCGGTGCGAGTTTCCACATCGCCATCATCATCGGATAGTTCCACGGAGCGACCTGGGCACACACGCCTACTGGCTCGCGCCGGATCATGGAGGTCATGTCATCCATGTATTCGCCTGACGCTTTACCCTCGAGATGACGAGCGGCTCCCGCAAAGAATCGAAGCTGGTCGACCATTGGACCGACCTCTTCTTCACGGTGCAGGTCGTAGGGCTTACCGCAGTTTTTTGATTCGGCAGTCATGAGGTCGTCGCCCGCCGCCTCGACAGCATCGGCGAATTTCAGTAGCGCGAGAGATCTCTGTGCGGGCGTCGTTCGCTTCCAACCATCGAACGCTGCACTCGCTGCAGCCATCGCTCGGTCAACATCGGCATCGGTTGACACGACCGCTTCTCCGTAGACCTCTCCTGAGGTGGGGTCGATCAGATTGCTTCGGCCGCCATCGTCCGCGTCACACCACTCACCGTCAATGAAGTTTCTTACTAACGACTGCTCATTCGACATACCCGAGGTTTAGCACTTATCTGCACCCTCGCGTACCACTCTGAGAATGAACCTTGTTTCGGTTCGTGCAACCGCAGGGTCAGCTCTCAGCCACCGCACGAGAGCGTCGAGTCCGTCCGAGCCCTCGCACTCGCATTGCAATGAGTAATCAGAAGACCCGGTGACATAGGCAGCGAAGGCAATTTCGACCCGGGTGCGCAGCCGCTCTTCAAATTCTTCGGCATGCGCTCCGGCGATTAACCCGACTTCAATGACCGCTCTTGTCGTGCGCCCATACGCCGCAGGGTCAACATTTGCCTGGTACCCGCGGATGACGCCGTCACGCTCCATTCTCCGGACTCTGTCAGCAACGGCGGTTGGTGACAGGTGTACTTGGCTCGAGAGCTCAGCCCACGACATTCGGCCACTCATTTCCAACTGACGAAGGATTCGAGCGTCAAACTCATCTATTGCACTCATAAACCGTGAGTTTACGCGCCTACAAGTTGTTCTTCGCCCGGATTCATTCCGCAAATTCGGTCAAACTACCGACATGTCTGCAACCGCAAAGCCCATACTCTCCACAGTTGGAGTTCCGAAAGAAATTAAGGGAGATGAACGACGAGTCGCCCTCACTCCAGATGGTGCGGCTGAACTCGTCGGAGTTGGCTGCGAGGTCCGCGTTGAGCACGGTGCCGGAATCGGAGCGGGCTTCACCGATGAGATGTACGAAACAGCAGGAGCATCGATCGCCACAACACCAAATGAGGCATGGGAAGCTGACCTTGTTGTCAAGGTAAAAGAGCCGCAGACATCAGAATTCCCGCAGTTACGAAACGACCTCACACTCTTCACCTACCTCCATCTTGCGGCGTATCCAGCCGTGGCGGAAGCACTCGTCGCTTCTGGCTGCACTGCATTTGCGTATGAGACCGTCACCGATCGCCATGGCGGCCTACCACTCCTCGCTCCGATGAGCGAGATCGCTGGCAAACTGGCCACTCAAATGGGTGCCCATCATCTCTCGGCACATTTAGGTGGCGCCGGCGTGCTGCTCGGAGGCTCACCTGGAGTCGCTCCTGCATCAGTCGTCATCATCGGCGGAGGAAACGTCGGCTGGGCCGCAGCGACCATGGCTCTTGGACTCGGGGCCCAAGTAACTGTTATCGACGCCTCGCTCGATCGACTTCGCTGGATCGATGAACACTCATTTGGCCGCCTCACCCATCTTGCGTCAAACCGCTCAACGGTTGCACGAAGTGTCGCCGATGCAGATCTCGTCATTGGCGCCGTACTCGTCGCCGGCGATAAGGCACCGGTCGTCGTCACCGAAGACATGGTGAAAACAATGCGACCAGCATCTGTCATTGTCGATGTTGCGATTGACCAAGGTGGCTGCATCGCCACATCGACCGAAACGAGTCATGCCCAGCCAACAACAGAAGTACATGGAGTTGTGCACTATGCCGTGGGCAACATGCCGGGTGCCGTACCTCGCACCTCGACGTTGGCGCTCACCAACGCCACATTGCCACACATCAGCAAACTTGCTCAGCACGGCGCAGCGGTAGTCGACATCGACGCCCATCTGGCGGAAGGGTTAAATGTGCAGGCAGGGCAAGTGGTAAACGAGACCGTCGCACAATCTCTCACGTAACAACGCAGAGGTCTCGACCTCTCATCGAATTCTGTCTGCGACCTACAGTGTGGGCATGGCGTTACAACTTGGATACAGCGTTGGTTACTGGTCGTCAGGCCCTCCCAGAGACGCGTTGAACAGCGTCATCGAAGCTGAGCAACTTGGGTTCGAATCGGTCTGGACGGCTGAGGCGTATGGGTCAGATGCGCTAACACCTCTCGCCTGGTGGGGTGCTTCAACATCTCGAATCAAACTTGGTACCGGCATTATTCAGATGTCGGCTCGAACACCGTCGGCTACTGCGATGGCGGCGATGACCATCGATCACCTTTCGCAAGGTCGATTTATTCTCGGTCTCGGTGTCTCAGGACCACAGGTTGTGGAAGGGTGGTACGGCGAGCGTTATCACCGACCACTCGAGCGAACTCGTGAATACGTGTCCATCGTTCGTTCGATCTTGCGGCGCGACGAACCCGTTACCCACGCAGGTAATCAATATCGGTTGCCCTACGACGGCGAGGGCGCGAGCGGTCTCGGAAAGCCTCTCAAGTCGACCGTCCATCCGTTCAGAAACGACATTCCGATCTATCTCGGAGCCGAGGGACCGAAGAACGTTGCCCTCTCCGCAGAAATTTGCGACGGGTGGCTGCCCTTGTTCTTCTCACCTTCTGAGAACGACTTTTACTCGTCATGCTTGCAAGAAGGATTCGCGCGGTCAGGGAATCCAGAAAAGGCTGATGATTTCGAGGTAATCGCTCCGGTCACGGTGATTCCTGGAGATGACGTCGAAGCCTGTGCTGACATGATTCGCCCGATGCTCGCCCTTTATGCCGGCGGCATGGGAGCGAAAGGCGCGAACTTCCATTTCGACGTATTTGCACGAATGGGATATGAAGATGTCGCACGTAAGGTGCAAGACCTATACCTCGAGGGGAAGAAACAAGAGGCAGCCGCCACAATCCCATTGAAGATGGTGGAAGACGTTGCCCTTGTCGGTCCTCCCGGAAAGATCAAGGAAGAACTCTCCCGATGGGAGGAGACGGTCCTGACAACACTTCTGCTGTCTGGCCCCACGTCGATGTTGCAGACCTACGTCGACATCCTTTCGTAGTGCCAACTCCTTAACCTCGTTGCGTCATCTGCGTTATCGCAGGTGAACCGCTACATCTGTGCCGCAAGCAGTTAGGTTTGCTTCGCCCCCATGTCCAGCCCCACCAGTACCCCACCTCGCACGGGCACCGCCCGCTCCGCACTTCAGCACCGTCACTTTCGCGTGCTGTTCATCGGTGCGTCCCTGTCGAACGTCGGCACCTGGATGCAGAACTTCATGCTGCCGGCCTACCTTGACGTTCGTACTGGGTCGGCCGCGTTCGTTGGCCTGCTCATTTTCGCTCAACTCGGCCCGATGCTCTTTGGCTCGGTACCCGCAGGTGTTCTCGCAGATCGGGTCGACCGAACGCGTTTAATTCTTGCAATGCAAGCGTCGATGATGGTGCTCTCGATTGTCTTGGGTGGACTCGCACGCTGGAGCGCCCCAATTTGGACGATCTTCGCCATTCAGCTTTGTATTGGCATTGCCAACACCGTGCAAGCGCCTGCGTTCAACGCCAGCTTGCCTTCGCTCGTACCGCGAGCCGACATTGGTGGGGCGGTGAGTCTCAACTCGGCGATGATCAATGGAAGCCGAATCGCCGGGCCTGCGCTCGCCGCATTCCTCGGATGGATCGGGCTCGACCTCTGGCAACTCTTCCTCATCAATGCCGCTACCTATTGCTTCGTCATGGTTCCTCTTGCGAAGAATCACTTGCCATCGATTAACGGTATGAACAAGGCAAAAGGCTGGCGGGCGCTGACGGCCGGAGTTGGTCTTGCTCGACGCCGAAAAGTGCTGCTTGTGCTCCTCAGCTCAATGTTTTGCTTCTCCGTTGTCAGCTTGCCGTACATAGGTTTGTTCCCTTCGGTCACGCGTCTCAACCTCGGACTTGCGGCAGACAGCGGTGCATACAAGGTGCTCTACATCACCTGGGGACTCGGAGCATTTCTCGGAGCATTATCGGTTGGCACCGTGTTTTCAGAAGTGTCGCGACACGTTCTCATCAGGTGGAGTTTCAGGCTCTTCGCTCTCTTTCTGTTTCTCTTTGCCATCACCAGCAACTTCGCTGTTGCCCTACCGGTTTCGTTCGTACTCGGTGTCGTCTATTTCCTTCTTGCGACTGCCATGATGACCGAACTACAACACAACCTCACCGACGCTGAGCGGGCATCAATAATGCCGCTGTGGTTCATGTCATTTGGGGGCTCAATCCCGATCGGCAATCTCCTCGGTGGACCGATCATGGATGCAGTCGGGGCACGATGGGTGCTTGCCGTAGGCGCAATCGCTGCGGCGGTAAATGGGGTGATCTCTGATCTGGGCAGACTCGACGAGGATGATTTCTTAGACGGCGAACCAACCTCAATTCCAGAGACTGGCCCTAGCCGTCTTCATTAACGGTGAAGGATCTCTTCGACCACCCGTTCAAGACCAGCAACCCGACTTCCCTTCACTAACACCGCGGTGTCTCCTGTGGAGAGCATCTCCATGACGAAAGCGGGCAGCACATCTGATCCCTCTGCACCGTACAAGTCGGTCATGATCGGAATGACCTCGATCCCCAAGCGAGATGCGGTATCGGCAACCGACCGATGAGCGGCAACAGGATCGTCAACCTCTGCCATCTCTCCCAGCACCGCGATTCGCCGGCTCACATCAAGGTCGGCCAATGTGCGTAAAGCTGCAACAACTGAAGTCGGGTTTGCGTTGTAGCAGTCATCGATGAGGAGTGAACCTGATGCCAACTCGTGGACCACCATTCGGTGATCCTCCGGCTCAACGGCCTCAACGCCATCCACGATCTCCTCCAAGGAAACCTTCAGCACACCCCCGACCGCGATGGCGGCGAGCGCATTGCTCATCATGTGCTCCCCCGCCACCTGCAGCGCAACCTGGGCCGAGCCCCACGGTGAATCAAAACGAAAACGCGCTCGACCAAATGCATCAAAATGAACTTCGGTAGGAGAGACGTCGCCGTGCTGACCGTAGGTCACCACTGCACCCGGAGCGATTGCCGACATTGCGAGCACGCGTTCATCGTCGGCGTTCAACACTGCGGTGCCCGAGGTTGGAAGCGACGCAACAAGTTCCGCCTTAGCCTTAGCGACCCCTTCGATTCCACCAAGACGGGCGGTGTGTGCCTGCCCTACGCGAGTGACAACTCCAATAGTTGGCGAGGCCACATCGCACAAGTGCGTGATCTCGCCGAATCCGCGCATTCCCATTTCGACCACCACCGTGCGCGCGCCGCTGGGGGTGTTGACGAGCGTGAAGGGAACTCCCTGTTCATTATTGAAACTCTTTGGGCTTGCCCATACCGCAGTGGAACTCAGAGCTCCAGCGATGAGATTCTTCGTTGAGGTCTTACCCACACTGCCCGTCACTCCAACTACGGCAACATCTGATAACTGCTGTGAGCGGACGTGTGTTGCAAGATCAGAGAACGCCTGCATCGTGTCATCAACAACGATGAGTGAACCCGCCACATCGTCAACATCTTCAGAAACCAACGCGCAACTTGCACCCCGAGAGAACGCGTCCGGCACGAAGTCGTGACCATTCCGGTCGGCGCGAATTGCGACGAACAAACAGCGTTGAATGTCGGCTCGCGAGTCGAAATGAACGCCATCGATCAACACGTCATCACCGATAAGGCGACCTCCAATTGCTGACGCAACTTCTGATGCCCTCAACTGCACAACTAGGGACAGTACCGTGAAGGTCGTGGCCAAACTTCGCACCCACCTTGTCGTCGTCTTTGGTGGGCGTTCGGCAGAACACGATGTCAGTTGCACAACCGCATGGCACGTGGCCGCCGCCATCGATCGATCACTTCACGATGTCACAGTCATTGGCATCACCAAAGACGGGCAATGGAATCGCGTGAGCGACCCATTTTCAGAGGCGAATCACGATCTGGCTGAAGATGGAAGCCTTTCGACTGAGGGCGCGCCCGTTAATCCGTTCGACCTCGTTGCCGAGCTTTCTGCATCATCGGCCGAGCAGATTGTCGTGCTTCCGTTAATGCATGGCCCACTCGGCGAAGATGGCACGATTCAAGGTCTGCTTGAGGTGCTCGATGTGGCATATGTCGGCTCTGGTGTGCTCGGATCTGCGCTCGCGATGGATAAGTCGATGGCGAAGACCGTCGCTGCGTCAGCCGGTATTCCGATTCCTCGCTACTTCACGTTGACCACCGCAGATCTGCAAGCGATGACATCGATTGCCCAACGTGTCGAGCACGAACTGGGTTACCCGTGTTTTGTGAAGCCAGCAAACATGGGTTCATCGGTTGGTGTCTCTCGTGTCGAAGGCCTTCAGGATCTTGCCGCCGCAGTCAAACTCGCGTTTACATTCGACTCTTCTGTCCTCGTGGAAGAAGGAATTGATGGACGAGAAATTGAGGTCGCAGTGCTCGGCAATGAGTCTCCGATCGCATTTCCACCGGGAGAGGTGATTCCGGCTGACAGTTTCTACTCGTACTCAGATAAGTACCTTGACGGAATCTCAACATGTGAGATTCCCGCCCAGTTGCCGGATGACGTCGCTACTGAAGTCACTGATCTTGCAGTTCGCGTGTTTTCCGCTCTGGGCTGTTCAGGCCTCGCGCGATGTGACTTTTTCTTCGAGGAGCACGGGCGAGGGGTGTTGTTTAACGAGTTGAACACGATGCCAGGGTTCACTCCGATTTCGATGTACCCGAAGATGGTCACCGCAAGTGGCATGACGTATGCAACCCTCATCAACAACCTTGTTGACCTCGCCGTAGAACGCCACTCGTCAAGGGTTCGGAACACCGCGCGCTAGCCCGGGGCTCAACCTCAGTTCGGTTGCAGAGCCGCTCGCACGAAGCCGCGCAACTCGCGTCGCACCTGTCGAAGACCCGCAGCATTTGGCTCCCATCCGAACGTTTCAAGCACGATCGGTTCGGTACCGGTACCCGACACCGTCGAGTACAGCAGACCCGCCAAGACCATCGGGTCGCATGTTCTGAGACGCCCCTTCTCCATTTCAGAAGTGAGGTAGGAAACGCACCGTTCGACCACAGCTGACAAACGGCCACGCAAATGGTTGATGTGGCTTTCATCGAGTCGTGTGACCTCACGGATCAGGCCGAGAAGTGCTGGCCGACGCACGACCGGCCGGAACACCGCGCAAACAACGGCATCGACTCGATCGAGTGGTTCATCGCCTCGTGACCGAATTGCGGCCTCAACCACCACCAGCAATTCGTCAGCGGCGTGGTCGAGCACCGCATCGATGAGTCCACTTCGAGACTTAAACCAGTAGAGAATTGTCTGTTTACGGACACCGACCGCATCGGCAATGTCATCGAGTGAGACAGTTCCGACCCCACGCGTACCGAATAGATCGAGCGCCGTGTCGAGGATTCGTATTCGGGTTGACCCGTTGACCACGCAAAAGTTGTATCAGATTTCTCTACCAAATGGTAGAGACGTGATAGAACTATAGATGTGATTGCACAGTCACTCTCCAAACGACGCATCGCGATTACCGGTTCAACCGGCTTTGTCGGCACTGCTCTCGTTGAACGTCTTCTGCGCGGCGTCCCCGACTGCGAACTCATCCTTCTCGTTCGCGACGGCCGCCGCACCCCCGCTGCTCGCAGAACGGCGAGAGAAATTCTTTCCAACGATGCCTTCGACCGCCTGCGGGAAGAGCACGCCACTTCTGACGAGTCGTTTGATGACATGTGCGCGCGAAGAATTACCACGATCGCGGGCGATGTCAGCGCTGATGGACTTGGCCTTTCTGATGAAGACCGAATGATCTTTTCAACCGCCGACACCATCATTCACTCAGCAGCAACAGTCTCGTTCGACTCTCCGCTAGATCAAGCAGTTGAGATCAACCTCCTCGGCCCCGTCCGCATTGCGCAGTTGTGCAACGACTTGGGCATCACTCCCCACCTCGTTGCAGTATCAACCTGTTACGTGGCAGGCAACCGTCGAGGAACAGCACCCGAAGAACTTGTGTCACAGGGGCCATTCGCCATCGGACTCGAGTGGAAAGACGAAGTCGCATCTGCCCGGCGGCTCAAAGGCGATACCGAGGCCTCATCACGCCAGCCCGAACGCCTCAGCGAGTTTCGCAAACGAGCCCGAAGCGAACTTGGTGCCGCTGGCGCTCCCGCTCTTGCTGCAAAAACAGAACAGCTGCGCGAACGCTGGGTGCGAGATCAGTTAGTTGGCGCAGGCCGTTCACGTGCGGCCTCGGTCGGTTGGCCTGATGCGTATGCATTCACAAAGGCCTTGGGTGAACAAGCGCTTACCGAGTCAAAAGGAAATGTTCCTGTCTCTATTGTGCGTCCGTCAATTATCGAGTCCGCATGGGCAGAACCTCGTCCCGGTTGGATTCGCGGTTTTCGTATGGCGGAACCGGTCATCATCAGCTATGCACGAGGGCTTCTCAAAGAATTTCCTGGCGTTCCGGAAGGCACCATCGACGTCATACCGGTTGACATCGTGGTTGCCGCGATCATTGCGGTTGCCGCAGCAGGCCCAGATGACGCGCCGGCCATCACACAGGTTGCCTCCGGTGGAATCAATCCGCTGAAATATCGGACTCTTGTCAATCACGTGAGCAGTTGGTTCACCGAGAATCCACTGTATGACAATGACGGGCAACCAATTGTCGTTCCCGAATGGCGATTCCCTGGTCGCGGCAAGGTACAGACCCAGTTATCTCGAGCGAAGACTGCGATCGAGCGTGCCGAACACACAATGCAGATGTTGCCGCTTCGCGGGCGCCAAGCCGAGTTCGCTGCCACCTTGGAGACCCGGCGTCTCGAAGTGGAGCGAGCACTTGAATACGTCGAGCTCTACGGCCTCTACACCGAGTGCGAAGCGATCTATCAGGTCGACAACCTCATGCGCCTATGGAATGAGATGCCCGACACCGACCGCGACGCATTCTGTTTCGACCCACGAGTGATCGATTGGACCCACTACGTCCACGAAATTCACTTGCCGTCAATTATCGAACACGCCCGCGTGAAGAGCACTCCCGGCAAAGTCAAAACTGCAGACCGCACGACACGCCTTCGCGGCCAGGCACTTGACCCGAAACGTCAGGTCGCCGCATTCGACCTCGAGAACACCCTCATTGCGTCAAACGTTGTAGAAAGCTACTCATGGCTCGCCACCCGCCGTCTCGACGGACGCGAACGGCTCAAATATGTTGCACGTACTCTTGCCGAGGCGCCTGGCCTGCTTCGAATGGATCGGCGCGACCGCACCGACTTTTTGCGCCACTTCTATCGCCGATACGCAGATGCACCTGTTGAACAAATCGACACCGATGTCGAGGCGATGCTCACCGGACTCATCATCTCTAAGTGCTTTCCTGAGGGAATACGGCGGGTGAGGGCTCACCGAGCTGCCGGCCACCGCACCGTCCTCATCACTGGCGCACTTTCATTCAACGTCGCAGGTTTGCGCCCCCTCTTTGATGAGATCGTTGCAGCAGAGATGACGGTCCGGCCCGATGGCACTCTCTCAGGTGAGATGACGACCGTGCCGCCAACCGGCGAGGCTCGGGCGCAAATCTTGGCTGACTATTGCGATGCAGAGAATCTTCGTCTCGACGAATGTGTCGCGTACGCAGATTCTTCTTCCGACCTACCCCTCTTCGAAGCGGTCGGTTTTCCTGTCGCAGTGAATCCCGAAACCCGCCTCGCTTCGATTGCGAGAAAACGAGGATGGCTGGTTGAACATTGGTCAAAGGCAAAGGGAGGTCCCCGGAATCTTCTTCCGATCGGCCCGCTGCTATCTGAACGTGAACAACGGAGGCAGTTCCTGTGAGAGCGCTGCAAGTTCAACACAATGTTCGGCGATTCGGTGCTGCTCGCCTGCTCTCGGTCACGAGCCCGAAAGCCTCGGCTCGGATTGCACCAGTCCATTTACGAAACGTTGATGACCCCCCTGAACCAGCCGGTTTGGGCTGGTCGAAGGTCACCACTCGACTCGCTGGAATTTGCGGCTCAGACCTTGCACTTATCGATGGCCATGCGTCCACATACTTTGAAGACTTCGTCTCATTTCCGTTGATTCCCGGGCATGAGATCATTGGGGAACTTGAGTCTGGTCAGCGTGTTGTCATCGAACCAGTTCTCGGACATGCCGCTCGTGGCTCTGTGCCACCATGGGAATCTGCAGCACCCGCCGATGGAGACGACTACGCCCACCTCGTTCGAGGACACCTGAAGCCCGGAATTCAAACCGGCTTCTGCTGCTCAACAGGAGGGGGCTGGGCACCGTGGTTTTGGGCGCACGATTCACAACTTCATCGGGTACCCGATGACATGTCAGATGAGACGGCGGTACTGGTTGAACCCCTCGCAGGCTCTGTTCACGCTGCACTCATGGCGACGCAACACACAAATCACCATCTCACCGACACCGAGTCACCCATCATCGCCGTTCTCGGCGCGGGCACAATGGGATTGGGTGCCATCGCTGCCGTTCGTGGCGCACTGCCGAATGCCCGGATTATTGCTGGGGCTCGTTACCCCCATCAGATGAGGTTCGCGAAAGGTCTTGGGGCTGACGTGGTTGCTCCGGGCGACGAACTTTCGCGGGCTGTGCGTCGTATGTCGGGTGCCCACCGCATCGGAGCGAGCCTGTCGTCGGGAGCGCACGCAACGATCAATGCCGTTGGCGACAGTGCATCGATTGCGTTGTCGATCAACATCACTCGCCCACGAGGCGCGGCTGTCGTACTCGGTATGCCCGGAGACACCAAACTCGACCTCACTCCCCTGTGGCATCGTGAGGTTGCGTTGCTCGGCGCGTATACCTATGGCACCGAACACATCGATGGAGCCGATGTGCGAACCTTCGATCTTGCCCTCGCCCTTGCCGAACGTATCGATGCCGAACGCCTGCTCTCTGCCACCTATCGCCTCGACGAACATGTTGAGGCCCTCGCCCATGCCGCCTCCGCTGGACGGCGCGGCGCCGTAAAAATTGCTTTCGATCTACGAGAGGACCACTAATGCCACGTCCCGGATTTGTCTTAGACGTTGATCGCTCAACGCCGCCAATGCTGTTCTGGCATGGGGAGAGGTTCAGCCTCGAGCGACTTCCGGCTGACCGCAGCCGAGTGATTTACCCAGCAGAGTCATTCCCAGGCCTCGAAGACCCACAATCAGCGATTCGTGATGCCCTTGAGAATCCTCTCGATATGGAGCCACTTCGCGCCCTTCTTCACGCCAATATGAAGCTCACCATTTGCTTCGATGACGCAAGTCTCTCGCTACCAAAGATGCGTCGTCCCGATTCGCGCCAACGGATTATCGAAGCGGTACTCGACCTCGCTGCAGAGGCCGGAGTCGACGATGTCCACATCATTGCGGCGCTTGGCCTCCACCGTCGCATGCACGACTACGAACTACGTCACGTGCTCGGCGATCGAATCTTTGATGCATTCGCTCCCAACGGAACGCTCTATCAGCATGATGCGGAAGACCCCGAAAATCTCGCAGTCCTCGGAGAAACCGATCACGGCGAAGTTCTTGAGATCAACCGTCGGGTCGCTGAATCAGACCTCGTCGTCTACGCAAACGTCAATCAGGTTGCGATGGATGGCGGCTGGAAATCGCTCGTCACCGGGGTGGCCTCGTATCGATGCTTGAGCTACCACCACAACCCCGAATCTCTACAGAACACCCGAAGCTTGATGGATCGCCATCATTCCGCCCTTCATCACTCGATTTGGCGCCTCGGAAAGGTGCTACGTGACAGCGGACCAAAGGTGTTCCAAATCGAATCAACGATCAACACCGACGCATTTCCGTCACCATTCGATTTTCTCTCAAAGCGCGAATGGGAGTGGACGGCTCGCGACCGAATGACCTACCTCGCAACTGCCAAAACGTTAGACCGTATGCCTCGGCGCGCGGCGCGGAAAATCTTTCATGGAATTGAGGCGCCGTATGCAATGACCGGCGTCTACGCAGGTTTCACCGAAAGCGTCCATGAGCGAACACTTGAAGATGTGTACCGCCAGCACATCGTCGAGGTTGAAGGCCAAACCGACATTTTGACTCTCGGCGTGCCATTCATCAGTCCGTACAACCCTGAATCGATCATGAATCCGATTCTCGTGATGTGTATGGGACTTGGCTACATGTTCAACATGTACCGCAACAAACCGCTCGTTCGCGAGGGAGGTGTCATCATCATGACCCACCCGACGTATCGAGATTTCCATCCTGTTCATCACCCGAGCTACATCGACTTCTTCGATGAAGTTCTGGCCGACACCACCGACCCTGCCGTCATGTCAGAGAAGTGGGAAAAGCGGTACGCCGAAGACGAGTGGTATCGCCACCTTTACCGAACCGGTAACGCCTATCACGGTGTTCATCCGTTCTACGCCTGGTACTGGGGCGCGCATGGTCAGCAGTGGGCCGGCAAAGTCATCATCGTTGGAGGTGACCCCACGGCGGTGCGACGTATGGGATTCACCCCTGCGTCGACGATGGACGATGCGTTTGAGTTGGCAAGCGATGTTGTTGGCCGCTCCCCTTCCATTACCCACCTTCACGTACCGTCTGTTCTCGTTGCCGACGTGAAATAGTTCTGATGCGTTCAAAACGACACATCACCAAGCGGGCACAGCAGTTCGCCGGTCGGGCTGAGCAGACCATTCGGTCAGTTGCGAAGCCCCTCGCAAAATACGGTTTCCCGTGGCGCGCGCCAACGATGCCCCGTGGCATTGAGGTTCCCGAAAAGCCTGACACTCTTGGCAGCAACTTCGAAACCGATTGGGCACGCCGCCCTCTCGCCTCGGTCGCTCGATCAGCGTTTATCGCTGGACCACTGAAATTGATGACTGCCGTGATCGCCCGCCCCGAGGTACACGGTCTCGATCGCCTCGCTGACCTTTCGCGTCTCGACGACCCGCCGCCGCTTATTTTTGCGCCCGACCACCACAGCCATCTCGACACCGTCGTCATGATTCGAGCAATCCCTTCCGCATGGCGACAGGATCTCGTCGTTGCCGCAGCGGCCGACTATTTCTTTGACAAACGCTGGAAGGCCACGTTTTCTGCGCTTGCGTTGAACGCAATTCCGATTGATCGGGAAGCAACAGGACGCCAATCTGCCGATCTCTTTAAGGAACTTATCGATGACGGACGGAGTCTGTTGATCTACCCAGAGGGCGGTCGCTCACCAGATGGCTGGGCCCAACCGTTCAAAGGTGGAGCTGCGTATCTCTCAGCGAAAACCGGGGTCGCTGTTGTGCCTGTTCACATTGAGGGCACCGGTGCGATCTTTGGCAAAGGCATGAAACGACCGCGACCAGGCCGCACCCGGGTGATTTTCGGGGCACCGCTTACGTCATTCGAAGACGAAAACACTCGTCGCTATAACGCTCGCATTGAGTCAGCGGTGGGGCGCCTCACAGAGGAGTCGGTGAGCGATTACTGGACTGCGGCACGAAAAGCCTCCACCGGATCCGCAGACCGACTTAGCGGTCCCGAAACAGCAAGTTGGCGACGCAAATGGGTGCTTACCGACAGGCGGCGTCGTGAAGTTTCAGGAAGGAATAGCCGACCTGAACGTGACTGGCCCAATCTCGGCCCACGCGCCAAATAGACCGTCGCTGCTATCAGCAGTCGCCAACAGGAATCGCAAGGGTTCCACCGAGCAAGAAACTTGCGTAGGTGGCATTTGTTGCGTTCGCTCGAGCAAGGTCTTCGACCGTTATCGAATACTGATTCGCAACGACCGTTGGGTTGTCACCGGTCACAATGGTGTGCTCGATCACCGAACACCCTGATGATTCCTCACTCGAGGTATTTGCGTTATTCAGCACGAGTGCTGCGTTCGGCATAATTCCGCCTGCTGGAATGATCACCGTGCCTCCGATAGGAAACGCCGAGTAGTCAGGGTTCGAGCGGTTTGCGTCGTTGAGTTGGGCGAGGGTGATGTTGTAGAGATCCGCGAGGTACGAAGGGTTGTCATTTTTGACAATCGTGTGCTGATAGGGCTCGAGGATCTGTCCAGGCACCGTTGTTGTCGTCGTCGGAGCGATCGTGGTTGTTGTTGTGACAAGGTCTTTCACCACATATGAGGTGGGCTGAATCGGGGCAACAGTCGCAGCACTTGAGGCGGCTCCACCTGCACACCCAGCAGAAAGAATGGCGACGACGAGAACGCCGGTAAGCCCAATGACGACGCGGGGAGACATTCCAACAGCGTACGCGTTTTGGTGTCTTCGATGATGACACCCTCCAACTCGATGGCACGTGGCCATCAAAGTGCGTTACATCAGTGGACGGTCACCGGGCTTGATTGGCGCAGGCAATCGTGACTGACTCATCAAATACGAGTCAGCACCTGCTGCCGCCGAGCGACCTTCAGCGATGGCCCACACGATAAGGCTTTGCCCACGACCCATGTCACCTGCGACGAAGACGCCGGGCACAGATGTCATAAAGTTGTCGTCTCGAGCGACGTTTCCTCGTTCGTCGAGATCGACACCAAGAGTGTCAAGCCACGATCCTTTTTCTGGGCCGACGAAGCCCATCGCAAGAAACACGTAATCTGCCGGCAGTTCACGATCGGTGCCTTCAATCTTTTTGAACGCACCATCAACAAACTCAACCTCATGAATCGCAAGAGCCTTCACTGCACCGGTTCCGTCGTCGATGAAGCGGTCAGTATTCACGCTGTACATGCGCTCTCCGCCCTCTTCGTGGGCTGAGGACACTCGGTAGATCATTGCGTATTGCGGCCACGGGTTGCCGTCGCTGCGATCTTCTGGCGGACGAGGCATGATTTCGAGCTGAGTGACAGAAGCTGCACCTTGTCGCAATGCAGTTCCCAAGCAATCGGCGCCGGTATCGCCACCACCGATGATGACCACATGCCCACCATTGACATCGATCGGCGAGGTGTCGATGTCACCAAGTTGCACACGGTTGGCGTGCGGCAGATACTCCATCGCCTGATAGATGTTGCGAAGTTCCCGACCAGGGACCGGCAGGTCTCGCCATGCAGTTGCGCCACATGCGAGCACCACTGCGTCATTTGACGCTCTCAGAACGTCGATGTCGATGTTGTCGCCAACGATCGCACCTGTTCTGAACTCGGTTCCTTCTGCCGACATCTGCTCGATGCGACGATCGATGTGGCGCTTCTCCATCTTGAATTCCGGAATGCCGTACCGCAAGAGGCCACCTATCCGGTCAGCGCGTTCGAGCACGGTGACGCTGTGACCGGCCCGGGTGAGTTGCTGAGCGGCCGCGAGCCCTGCTGGCCCCGAGCCGATGACGGCAACGCGGCGTCCGGTCAACGTGGTTGGTCGTTGTGGGGTTATCCAGCCTTCGTCAAAGGCTCGATCGACGATCTCGACCTCGACCTGCTTGATGGTGACCGGTGGTTGATTGATCCCAACCACGCATGCTGACTCGCAAGGAGCCGGGCACAGCCGGCCGGTGAATTCCGGGAAATTGTTTGTGGCGTGGAGGCGCTCGATGGCCTGGCGCCAATGATCTCGGTACACAAGGTCGTTCCAGTCAGGAATGAGATTGCCGAGTGGGCAGCCGTTGTTACAGAACGGGATGCCGCAATCCATGCATCGACCGGCTTGGGTGCGGACCTCGTCGGCCGGAAACTCTTCGTACACCTCTTTCCAGTCACGAAGCCGAACTGGAACCGGTCGGCGTTCAGGCAGTTGCCGTTCCCATTGCAGGAATCCTGTTGTTTCACCCACGGGCGGCCTCCATGACACGGTCAATTGCTTCGGATTCACTCACGCCTTCACGCTCGGCCATCTCGAGTACTTCGAGCACTCGGCGATAGTCGGTTGGCATGATCTTCCTGAATTTGCTCACTTCAACACTCCACGACGCAAGCATGCGCTCGGCACTTTGGCTGCCGGTGAAGTCTCGGTGCCGTTCAATAATGGCCTTTAGTTGCTCTCGGTCGCTGTCTGACAGTGTCTCGATGGCAACCATCTCTGGGTTGACGCAGCGATCAACGTCTCCGTCGCGGTCATACAGGTATGCAATCCCCCCGGACATCCCTGCACCGAAGTTTCGTCCTGTGGCGCCGAGCACGACCACCGTTCCGCCGGTCATGTATTCGCAGCCGTGATCACCAACACCTTCTACGACCGCAGTCGCACCAGAGTTCCTCACGCAGAATCGCTCTCCGACGACCCCTCTAATGAAGATTTCCCCGCCGGTCGCTCCGTAACCGATGACGTTTCCAGCGATGACTTGGTCTTCTGCAACAAACCGCGCAGATTCGTCTGGACGAATAATGATGCGTCCACCTGAAAGTCCTTTGCCGACGTAGTCGTTGGCATCACCGGAGAGCCGGATGTCGACACCTTTGGGCACAAACGCGCCAAGGCTCTGACCAGCGCTACCGGTGAAGTTGATGGTGATGGTGCCGTCGGGCAGCCCGTCGTCATGCCACTTCTTGGTGATCTCGTGGCCGAGCAAGGTTCCGACAGTCCGGTTCACGTTTCTGATCGGCGAATTGATGACGACCGGTATTGCATCGTCGATCGCGCCACGTGCCTGTTCGATGAGGTTCTGGTCGAGAGCCTCGTCAAGACCATGATCTTGCTCAACCGTGCAGTGGAGAGTCTGTTCGTAACGGTTGTCTCCGGGAATCAGCATTGGAGAAATATCGAGACCCGATGCTTTCCAGTGGTCAACTGCGGGCCGAATGTCGAGCGCTTCCACTCGACCGATCATCTCGTCAATCGTCCTGAAGCCAAGTTGCGCCATCAACTCGCGCACTTCCTCCGCGATGAACTCGAAGAAGTTGACGACGAATTCGGGCTTGCCAGCAAAACGTGCACGGAGTTCCGGGTTCTGGGTTGCAATGCCCACCGGACATGTGTCGAGGTGGCAGACACGCATCATCACGCATCCAGACACGACGAGAGGCGCGGTAGCGAAACCAAACTCTTCGGCGCCGAGCAGTGCGGCGATGACGACATCTCGACCAGTTTTCAACTGTCCATCGGTCTGCACGATGATGCGGTCACGCAGACCGTTCAACACCAGTGTCTGCTGAGTCTCGGCAAGACCCAACTCCCATGGACCACCAGCATGCTTGAGGGATGTCAGTGGGGAGGCACCCGTTCCGCCGTCATGGCCACTGATGAGCACCACATCAGCTTTCGCCTTTGAAACACCGGCTGCGACCGTTCCAACACCCATCTCGGCCACCAACTTCACATGAATTCGGGCGGCCGGGTTCGCATTTTTGAGGTCGTGAATCAGCTGCTTAAGATCTTCAATCGAGTAGATGTCGTGGTGTGGCGGCGGACTGATAAGCCCAACACCTGGTGTTGAGTGACGCGTCTTTGCGACCCACGGATACACCTTGTGCCCAGGTAACTGGCCACCTTCTCCGGGTTTCGCTCCTTGAGCCATCTTGATCTGAATATCGTCGGAGTTGGTGAGATATTCCGCGGTCACGCCAAAGCGTCCCGAGGCGACTTGCTTGATCGACGAACGGCGCTCCGGGTCGTGCAGGCGATCGGAGTCTTCGCCGCCTTCGCCGGTATTCGACTTTGCGCCAATCGAGTTCATCGCCACCGCAAGAGTTTCATGGGCTTCGGCTGAGATCGAGCCGTATGACATTGCCCCAGTTGAGAAGCGCTTCATGATCGACGATGCCGACTCAACTTCTTCAAGTGGAATGGCGGTGCGGTCGTCTGCAAATTTGAAGAGTCCGCGGAGGGTTGCGAGGCGCTCCGATTGGTCGTCGACTCGAGAGCTGTACTCCTTGAAGATGTCCCAACGCTTCTCTCGGGTTGCGTGCTGCAACTTGAAGACTGTTTCGGGGTTGAAGAGGTGATACTCCCCTTCACGTCGCCATTGATATTCGCCACCCGCTTCGAGTTGCCGGTGTGCTCGCTGCTCGGGGCGTTCGGGGTGCGCCCAACGATGGCGCATGGCAACGGCGGTTGCGATTTCGTCGAGGCCGATTCCGCCGAGGCGGCTCACGGTGCCAGTGAAGTACGTATTGATCGTGTCTTCGCCGATGCCGATCGCTTCAAAGATTTGGGCGCCGGTATATGACGCGACAGTTGACACGCCCATCTTCGACATGACCTTGACGACTCCCTTGCCGCACGCCTTGATATATCGGCGAATGGCTATCGCAGGGTCTTCGTCACCGAGCCCGTGCATGTTTGCGGAGATGAGATCTTCGATGCTTTCGAACGCAAGGTACGGATTGATTGCTCCAGCCCCGTAGCCGATCAAGAGCGCCATGTGATGAATTTCGCGGGCGTCACCAGATTCGACGACGAGGCCAACTTGGGTGCGTTGCTTCGTTCGAACAAGATGGTGGTGAACCGCTGCGGTCACCAACAGCGATGGAATCGGAGCGAAGGTTTCGTCGGTGTTTCGATCAGAGAGGACAATGATGCGTGCGCCGTCGTCGATCGCAGTGCTGACTTCGTCGAAGATTTCTTCGAGCCGACGCTCAAGCCCCGCTCCACCTGAGGTCACTGGGTACAGCGCCCGCACGGTGTGCGACACCAATTCTTCGCGGCCGCCTTCACCTGCAGCGTGAATAATTCTGGCGAGTTCGTCATTGTCGATGATCGGGAATGGCAAGACGAGCTGGCGGCAGTTTTCAGGGCCAGGCTCGAGAAGGTTCGCTTCCGGACCGATCGTGGAGGCCACTGCGGTAACGACTTCTTCTCTAATTGCGTCGAGTGGCGGGTTGGTTACCTGAGCGAAGAGCTGCTGGAAGTAATCAAAAATGAGTCGAGGGCGCTCTGAGAGAACCGCCAGCGGCGTGTCGGTTCCCATTGAGCCGATCGGCTCGATTCCACTCTTCGCCATCGGGGCGAGAATGACTTTCAACTCTTCATCGGTGTAACCGAAGATCTGCTGGCGACGGCGAACACTGTCGTGGCTAAAGACAACGTGTTCACGCTCTGGGAGGTCATCGAGGCTCACCATGCCGGCGGCTAGCCATTCGGCATACGGCTGCTCTGCTGCAAGCCGCTTCTTAATCTCTTCGTCGTCGACAATGCGGCCCTCTCGAGTGTCGATGAGGAACATGCGTCCGGGCTGTAAGCGACCCTTCGTCACGATCTTTTCGGGCTCAATGTCGATTACGCCGACTTCGGACGCCATCACTACAAGGTCGTCGTCGGTCACCCAGTAGCGACTTGGGCGAAGACCGTTGCGATCGAGCACGGCACCAATGACTTCGCCATCGGTAAAGGTGACACTCGCTGGTCCATCCCATGGCTCCATAAGGGCTGCGTGGTAGCGGTAGAAGTCACGTCGGTCTTGATCCATGTCCGAATTGTTTTCCCAGGCTTCGGGGATCATCATGAGGACGGCGTGCTCGATTGAGCGGCCACCGAGATGAAGCAGCTCGAGTGCTTCATCGAATCGTGCGGTGTCTGACCCGCCCGGTGTGCAAATTGGAAGGGCCCGTTCAAGACCGGGCAGAAGTTCGCTCGATGCGAGCGCCTCTCGGGCGCGCATCCAGTTCTGGTTGCCTTGGACTGTGTTGATTTCTCCGTTATGGGCGACGTAGCGATACGGGTGAGCAAGCGGCCACGACGGGAAGGTGTTCGTCGAGAAGCGAGAGTGCACGAGCAGCAACGCGCTTTCGATCAACGGATTCGTGAGGTCAGGAAAGAACGCACTCAACTGTGGTGTCGTCAACATCCCTTTGTAAACGATTGTTCGCGACGACAGCGACGGAAAGTACACGTCGGAAAGTTCGTGTTCGATTCGTTTGCGGGCGACAAATGTCAGGCGGTCGAGTTCAATACCCGAGCGGCCGTCGGGTGCTGCGCAAAACAGTTGCCAAAACGATGGCATTGCTTCGCGGGCCGTTGTTCCCAAGGTCGATGGGTCGATTGGCAGTTCACGCCACGCGACGACGTCAAGCCCTTCGTCGGAAAGGATGCCCTCGATGGCGGTCTTCGCTGCTTCTGCGCCCTCGCCCTGTGGGAGGAACCCGATGCCAGCGGCATACGCTCCAGCCGGCGGGAGATCTGCTGATACGACATTTCTGAAGAGGCGATCAGGGATTTGCAACAAAATGCCCGCTCCATCGCCTGTGTCGGGCTCGGCCCCGGTCGCACCTCGGTGCTCAAGATTGGTGAGGGCGCGCAGGCCGGTCTGAACAAGTTCGTTTGACTGTTCTCCCCGGAGATTCGCGACAAACGACACGCCACATGAATCGTGTTCAAATCGAGGGTCGTACAACCCTCGCGCTGGCATCAAGCTCGGCATCGTGTTTCTCCACTACTTAGTTGTTGGGGGGGATGTAGCTCTGGGACGACGCTGGCCCAGCGGAAATATTGTACTGCGCTTCCGGTGAAATACCGAAAATCTGCTCAGTCAAATAGTCGTTTCAGTCGTGAAGAACTGGAACGCGCTTTTCGAGATTGGCCTGAATGACCTCAATTTGATTTGGCGTGCCAACAAGCGCAGAAATTTCAGAACGCTCTGCGGCAAATTGGGCGCCAGCACCCTGCGTAAAGCTCGACGAAAGAAGGCGCTTTGCTGCACGGATTGCATGAGGGTTCCGTCCGGCAATCTCGCGGGCGATTGAAAGCGCATCATCGAGGGGTGTCTCGGAGAGTTTGGTGATCAATCCGATATCTGCGCCTTCGCGAGCATCAAGCACCCGAGCGGTATAGGTCAATTCACGAGCAACATCGGGCCTCACGAGCCGATCAAGAATGTGCGTACCGGTCATGTCAGGGATAATTCCCCAGTGCACCTCACGCACGGAAAGCTGCGTATCCGGGTGCGCCACGCGGATGTCGGCTCCAAGGGCGATTTGGAGTCCTCCTCCGAGCGCATGGCCCTGCATCGCTGCAATCACTGGCACTTCGAGTTCTTGCCACACCCAGCACACTTGCTGGCCAAGGTGCGTCAATCCTGATTCGGTGAGTCGCCCTGGGCTGTTCGGGTCGCCTCCCATGTCAGGGCCGTCTCCCGCCATCGCAGCAAAACCTGAGAAATCAAGCCCTGCACAAAATGAGGCTCCTGCGCCGTGGAGGACGACCACTCGGACATCTCCCATTGTCTTCAACTTGGCTCCGGCAGCCTCGATGGCTGCGAATTGATGCCCGTCGAGGGCGTTTCGCTTGTCAGCTCGATCAAACGTCACGATCGCAACATGGTCGTGAACCGCAATCGTTACCCGGCCTGATGCGTCGACGCTCTCGGCCACGAAGCCCTCAGGAAGGATGGTGGTGGAAGTATCACTCATGACCTCAATGCTCTCAGATCATCACGGACCACAACGAATTGAGTTGCTCGCTTCGCTGCGTTGAAAAACTCTCGCCTCTGCAAGACTTTCGAACATGACAAAGCTCAATCTCACCGCCGACGAAGTTCTGACCACAACACGAAGCGTGCGCAAGCGTCTTGACTTCGACCGGGAAGTGTCAACCGATGTCATCATGGAATGCCTCGAAATCGCCCTTCAGGCCCCTACCGGCTCAAACCGGCAGGGTTGGCAGTGGATGTTCATCACCGATGAATCCGATCGGGAAACACTAAAGGAGATCTACGCCGAGAACTTCGCCCTCTACCGTCAGATGCCTCGCCCCGAATACGACGCTGATGACCCTCGAGCGGCAGCAACCCCACGAGTTGTCGATTCCGCTCAATACCTCGCCGACAATTTTGAAAAGGCGCCTGTGTTGCTCATTCCTTGCATCGAGGGCAAAACAGATGCTGATAACTCGGCCGCGTTCTGGGGCTCTCTTCTCCCTGCGGTGTGGAGCTTCATGCTCGCTCTTCGCGAACGCGGGTTGGGCTCGGCATGGACGACATTGCACATGATCAATGGCGGCGAGAAAAAGGCTGCTGAACTTCTCGGAATCCCGTTCGACCGCTACTCCCAAGCAGGACTGTTCCCCATTGCACACACGATCGGGACCGACTTCAAGGTCGCATCGCGACTCCCGGCCTCTGAGGTCACACACTGGGGCAAGTGGGGCGAGCGGCTGAGTTAATTCCGGTCTTCGCTCTCGGGCATCCGCTCCGTATAGTGGTCGCATGTCCGTGAGCGCCTCTACACCGATCGAACTCGTCAACGCTGTCTACGCATCGCTTCCTGAGCAGGTAAATCTTGGGCGCACTCGCCTCGGTCGCCCGTTGACACTCGCCGAGAAAATCCTGATCAACCACCTCGCTGACCCAGAGGGCCAAGAGATGGAGCGCGGAGTCTCATACGCAGACTTCAACCCTGATCGTGTCGCGATGCAAGACGCCACCGCTCAAATGGCGCTTCTTCAATTTATGACGGCCGGCCTTCCTGAAGCGGCCGTCCCGTCAACAGTTCACTGTGATCACCTCATTCAGGCGAAGGTTGGCGCAAGCATCGACCTCGGTGTGGCTGTCGATACCAACCGTGAGGTGTACGACTTTCTCCGAAGCGTCTCAGCAAAATACGGAATTGGTTTCTGGGGCCCCGGTTCGGGAATCATTCACCAAGTAGTGCTCGAGAACTACGCATTCCCTGGCGGAATGATGATCGGCACCGACTCTCACACCCCGAATGCTGGCGGACTCGGAATGGTCGCGATCGGCGTAGGTGGTGCAGACGCCGTCGATGTCATGACGGGCTTCCCATGGAATGTGCGGTGGCCAAAGGTCATTGGTATCCGCCTCACCGGTTCTCTCAGCGGCTGGTCGTCGCCAAAAGACGTCATTCTCGAAGTTGCGCGCCAACTTACGGTCGAGGGTGGCACCGGAGCAATCGTGGAGTACCACGGCCCAGGAGCTGACTCGATTTCCGCAACCGGCAAAGCAACGATCTGCAATATGGGGGCGGAAATCGGCGCAACGACGTCGGTGTTTGCATACGACTCCAACATGGCGGACTACTTGCGTTCAACCGGGCGTGCAGACATCGCAGATGCCGCAGATGAGGTTGCTAACGATCTTCGGCCAGACGATGGCGCAAGTTACGACCAGCTCATCGAGATCAACTTGAGTGACCTGCGACCGATGATTAACGGGCCTCACTCCCCCGACCGTGCTCACCGCACTGGTGCTGAGGTCGGAGCAGCCGCAACCGAAAATGGATGGCCGATCGACGTTTCAGCCGCTCTGATCGGCTCGTGCACGAACTCGTCGTATGAGGATCTCACTCGTGCTGCGTCAATCGCACGTCAGGCCGCTGCTCATGGTTTGACCTGCAAGGTCGATCTGCTCATCACCCCCGGCTCAGAGCAAACTCGTGCCACGATCGAACGCGACGGCATTCTCGCCGACCTCGAGGCAGTTGGGGCCACCGTTCTTGCGAATGCGTGTGGTCCATGCATTGGCCAGTGGAGTCGCCCTGAGGAAGTGACGTCGGTTCCCAACACCATCGTCAACTCGTTCAATCGCAACTTCCCGAAGCGAAATGACGGTTCTCCAAATACGTTCTCATTTGTCACCTCTCCCGACACGGTGATGGCGATCGCTCTGTCAGGACGACTCGATTTTGATCCCGTCACCGAGACGATCACTGCCCCTGATGGCACCGAGGTCTCACTTGATGCTCCAGTTGGAGAGGTGCTTCCAGCCGATGGATATGACCCGGGTGAAGACACCTTCACTGCTCCTCCGGCTGATCCGAGTGGCGTCAGCGTGGAGGTGGCTCCGACGAGCGATCGCCTTCAGTTGCTCGAGCCGTTCACCCCGTGGGATGGCAATGACTACGAGGGTCTTCCAGTGCTGATGAAGGCACAGGGCAAGTGCACCACTGACCACATCTCCGCAGCTGGGCCGTGGTTGAAATACCGCGGCCACCTCGAAAATATCTCAGGCAATCTTTTCGCTGGTGCGGTCAACGCCTACGACGACGCCGTTGGCGTTGGTCTTGACACCACCGACGGCGATCGACGAACCTACCCCGAAATCGCACGCCGCTATCACGAGGCGGGAATTCAATGGGTCGCAATTGGGGACCGCAACTATGGAGAAGGATCGTCACGCGAGCATGCAGCAATGGAGCCAAGGTTCCGAAACGGAGTCGCTGTCATCGCCCGATCGTTCGCTCGCATCCATGAGACCAATCTGAAGAAGCAGGGAATGCTGCCTCTGACGTTCGCTGATCCAGATTCCTACGACGTCATTGGCGAGGAGGATCGTCTTGCGATCGTCAACCTTCCACCGATCCCAGGTGAAAAGGTTCGCTGTGTCGGCACCCGCCCAGATGGGTCAACATACGAATTCGAGACCACCCATACCTTCAGCCCCGAACAAGTCGAGTGGTTTATTGCCGGTTCGGCCCTCAATATCGTTCGCGCCAAGGTTGCGGCCGAGTCGTAACCGCTGCTACTCCATCGTCGTCACGCCATTACCTCCGACGTCATTGGGCGGGCGGCGTTACCGATGACGCCCCAGAGGGCTTGCTAGACCCTAAAAGAGATACCCATTCGGTCGAGAGCCCGAGTTCGTGAGGGCTAGGGATGTTGGCAAGAAGCCTGAAAACGGGAAACGCCCCGATGGGGGGCCGGGGCGTCTCAACCTGGAATCCCTAACGGGTTCCTCGAGCGGTACGTTGGGGGGTTGTGCCGCACGATATTTGCTTGTGAAAGTATGCACGTGTGTAAGTGCATCTTGCAAGCAAATATCAGAGATACCTCGTATCATTTTTAGAGATGGATCTTCGCCAACTCAACACATTGATTGCAATCGCCGATCACGGCAGTTTCTCTGCAGCTGCTCGGGCCCTGTTCACGGTGCAATCCAACGTTTCCGCTCACATCAGCCGACTCGAAAAAGAACTCGGTGCCACCCTCATCGATCGTCAAACCGGCCGAATGACAGAAGACGGCAATCGAGTGCTCGAACGAGCTCGACGCATCATGCACGAGATGGATGACATCCGCTCGGACATGGAGTCAAACGATCACGATGTAAGCGGCGACGTTCGCCTTGGAGTCATCGGGACCATCGCACGATGGGCGATCCCCCCAATGCTCCGCCAAATGTCCGAGACCCACTCCCGGGTGCATACCGTCGTCACCGAAGGAAGCTCGTCAGCGCTCGTGCCGAACGTCGTTTCTGGTCTTCTCAATGCGGCGATCTTGCACCTTCCCATCGATGACCCAGACCTCATCGTCGAACCACTCTTTGATGAGGAACTTCTCTTGCTCGCACCACCTGAGCATCCTCTTGCGCAACGCGAAGAAGTCGACATCACCGATCTCGACGGAGTTCCCCTTCTCCTTCCGCCGGCTGGCGCCGGACTTCGCAGAATTCTGGAACGGTCGTCACTCGAGCGCGGAGTCTCTCTGAACTCGCTCGCAGAAGTCGACAGTATGCGCCTTCTCGCTGCGCTTGCAGTTGATGGCCATGGTGCGACCATCGTTCCTGCAACGGCTCTGAGCGAAACCGAGTTGGCAGGAGCGTCAATGGTCCATGTGAGCGGCCTCCCCCGCCGGCGCGTTGCGTGGGTGAGGCGCCAGCGACCAAACCCATCCGCTGCGACTCGGGCGGTTCACGACGTGATCGCTGATGTCATCGGTCAACGGATTTCAGAAGATCAGGGACTGCATCACAGCGAAGAGTGAACTCGCGCTCACCAACCGCGCCTACCCTGTCGACGGGCCCGACAACGTCTAGTCTCAATGCCATGACCATTGACGACGTAGGAATCGCAACCGGCATTCCTGCCCCCGTTTCGGCACAAGTAACGAGGCTTGAGGGCCGAAAGGTCATGTGGATCGAATTCGACGCAAGCGAGGTCGCGCACCCGCTGTCGTCTCAGATGACAACGATCATTTCCGAAGGGCTTCGTACCGCCCTCGATGAACTCATTCCGATTGTGCTCATCGTCAACAGCTCGGGAGCCGACATCGCAGAGGGCGTCGCCCCGCTTCATGGCTGGGGCACAGCGGCACGGCTGCTCACTAAATGCTCAGGTCGAGTGCCGACATTCGCAATCGTCGATGGACCAGCAGTCTCAGGGCCTGCCCTGCTTCTCGGACTTGTCGATGTGGTCATCATGACCTCATCCTCATATGCCTTCGTCAACGGGCCTCTCATGATCCGTCAATTCACCGGTGTTGACATCACCAAAGACGAACTTGGAAGTGCATCGACGATGGAACGATCCGCTGGCCTCGCCACCGCGGTTGTTGAGACTCGAGAAGAGGGCCGCGACGTCATCGTTGAAATCCTGAATTACCTTCCAGACCGCGTCGACGCAGAGACCCCACGCCTTCCGACGTCAGATCCGATTGATCGGTTAACCCCTGAAGCTGGGGATCACATCCCTGAAACCGCCACGGGCAGTTATGACGTTCGCTCCGTTGTCGAGTCGATTGTGGACGATGGCATCATCACCGAAATTCGATCACAGTGGGCCCTCAACATCGTTACTGCATTCGCCTCAATCGATGGACGCCCTGTCGGCATTGTTGCTAACCAGCCGATGGCGCTCGCAGGAACCCTCGACATTCCGGCCTCGCAGAAAGCAGCCCGCTTCGTGAACTTCTGTGACGCCTTCAACCTTCCGATCATCACGTTCGTCGACACGCCTGGTTTTTACCCGGGCAAAGATCTCGAATGGCGCGGCATGATCCGCCACGGCGCCC
>Ga0181594_10000143_pt1 | contig 58299 bp, 47 predicted proteins | sample 071ome_18_FD_145603 | JGI IMG/M metagenome (GOLD analysis project Ga0181594, IMG submission 145603) | Coastal salt marsh microbial communities from the Groves Creek Marsh, Skidaway Island, Georgia - 071413BT metaG (spades assembly) | ecosystem: Environmental > Aquatic > Marine > Intertidal zone...
GATGTCGACTGCAGTCGGCCAGGAGGGATCATGAACGGGGGCTCGGTCGATCTCGGCCATGACGAAGCGTCCTCTTCGCCCTACCGGGCGAGTTCGTTCCAGTGTCGGTACTTGTCGTTCTTGCCTCGCACGAGATCGGCATAGGCCTCGGCCAGCACCTTGGTTGCCGGTCCCGGGCACGGCACTGGACGATCGTCGACGGAGTTGACGGCCGACACTTCGGCGGCGGTACCAACCACGAAGATCTCGTCTGCGGTGTAGAGATCGCTCCGGGCCATGTCACCGACCTGAACCTCGATCCCGTGATCGGCAGCCAGTGACATCACCGTGTGTTGAGTGATGCCAGGCAAGGCGCCTGCCGAGGTCGGCGGGGTAAGGATCACATCACCGGAGGCAACGAAGATGTTTTCGCCTGAACACTCGCTGACGAGGCCGGCGCCGTTCAGCATGATCGCTTCGTCGTACCCGGCGTTGAGCGCCTCCATCTTGGCCAAGGTGCTGTTGGCGTAGTTTCCGGTGGTCTTCGACGCCGGCGGCATGATGTTGTGGTCGTGGCGGGTCCACGAACTGATCTTCATCCGGACGCCCTTGGTGACGGCATCGTCGCCGAGGTACGCACCCCACGGCCACGCCGCGATCGCAATATCGGTTGTGCATGCACCGGTCGCCAGACCCATCTCGCCGTAGCCGTAGTAGGCGATCGGACGGAGATAGCAGGCGTCGAGGCCCGAGTCGGCAACAACGTCTTTGCAGGCCTGCACCAGCGTCGGGACGTCGTAGGGCATCGGCATGCCGAGGATCGCAGCCGAGTTGTACAGGCGTTCGATGTGCTCCGTCAGTCGGAAGATCGCTGGCCCGTCGGCGGTTTCATACGCCCGGATGCCTTCGAAGACTCCCGTGCCGTAATGGAGCGTGTGGGTGAGGACGTGGATCGTGGCGTCCTCCCACGACACCATCTCACCGTTCATCCAGATGTGGGGCGTCGGGGTGATGGGCATGTGGGTCTCCTAGAGGCGAGCGACGACGGCGTCGCCGATCTCGCTGGTCGTTCCGGTCAAGTTCTCGGGATCTGAGCACGCAGCCCGGATCCGGTCGGCCGCCTCGATCTCGCCGAGGTGGTCCAACATCATCGCGCCACTCAGGATGGCGGCGACAGGATTTGCCTGACCCGTGCCGACGATGTCGGGAGCGGACCCATGCACCGGTTCGAACATCGACATGCCGTTCGGGTTGAGGTTGGCGGTCGGAGCCAAACCGATCCCGCCGGACACGGCACCGCCGAGATCGGTGAGGATGTCACCGAACAGGTTGTCGGTAACGATCACGTCGTAGCTCTCGGGCCGGTCGACGAAGTAAATGCAGGCCGCATCGACATGGTTGTACGCGGTCTCGACCTCGGGGTACTCCTGCGCGACCGCGTTGAAGGTGCGCTCCCACAGGTCACCCGAAAAGGTCAGCACATTGGTTTTGTGCACGAGTGTCAGGTGCTTCTTGCGGGTCATGGCCAACTCGAAGGCGTAACGAACACACCGCTCCACACCGTGACGGGTATTGACCGATCCCTGCGTGGCGACCTCGTGCGGCGTGTCCTTGCGGAGGAAGCCGCCTTCACCGGCGTAGGTGCCCTCTGTGTTCTCGCGAATCACGACGAAATCATGACTGGCCACACCATCGGCACCGAGAGGGCCGAGGAACGGGCGGTAGTTGATGTAGAGATCGAGTTCGAAGCGCATCCGCAGAAGCAGGCCTCGTTCGATGACGCCGGGCGGAACGCCTGGGCTGCCGACCGCGCCGGCATAGAGCGCATCGATGCCGCGCCATTCTTCGATGATCTCATCGGTGAGAATCGTCCCGTCACGCAGGTAGCGCTCGCCGCCGAGGTCGTAGTCGATGCGCTCGTACTCGATGCCAAGCGCGTCGATGACCTTGAGGCCTTCGGCAACGACCTCGGGGCCGATGCCGTCACCACCCATGATGCCGATGCGGTGCGCCATGTTGGAACCTTCCTGAAACATGAAAAACCGCCCACCGAAGTGGACGGCAGAGCGCACGCCGGAAACCCAGCGTGCGCTACGAAATGACGATGATGAGTGTGTGGTTCATCACGAAGGTCACCCTACCGGTCCGCTGGCCTTGGCTCCAAGGGCGCTGGGGCGAAGACAGGGCGCACCGCTAGCCTCGGTCGGATGGCAGATGCACCACAGCTCTCCCAGGCCGCCTTCGATCGGCTGAAGGCCGAGCACGACGACCTCACTACCCGCGGCCGGATCGATATCGCCCGCAAGATCGAGGCTGCCCGCGAGCTCGGCGATCTCTCCGAGAACGGCGACTATCACGCCGCCAAGGAAGAGCAGGGCAAGATGGAAGGCCGGATCATGCACCTGAGTCGCATGATCGACAACGCCGTGATCGTCGAAGCCGAGAGCGGAGGCGACGCCGTGATGACCGGAGCGATCGTGACGATCGTCTTCGAGGGCGACGACGACAGCGACGCAGAGCGCTACCTCGTTGGCTCGATCGAGGAGCAGGCCGACGGTGTGACCGTCGTGTCGCCGGGCTCGCCGATGGGAGCCGCCCTCCTTGGCGCATCGGTCGGCGACGAGGTCGCCTACGAAGCACCGACCGGCGCGATGCTCAAGGTCAAAGTTCTCGCCATCGACTGAGTTGCTCGGGCCGCCCGCTTGGTCCGAATCGTTGCCCCACTGCGGTATCAGCGGGACCCGTCACCAGCCGGCGATAACGTCTCTCGATGCCAGTCGGGCGAGGGGTGCTCCTGCGGTTGACCGCCAGCAAGTCGGTTGCCAACACCGGCGCTCGATGGGTTCCGTTCTTTTTGTTCGTGCTCGCTGACGCGTTCGATACGACCACCACGACCCTCACCCTGATCATCGGTCTCGGTGAGATGGCCGGGCTCGGCAGCTTGCTCGTTGGCGGCCACCTCGACCGGGGCCGTGAACAAACGATCTTGGTTTTCTCGATGGTGCTGGTCAGCGGTTCCGGCGTCATTGCGCTCGGCGGCACCATCGTCACGTTCGCCGTGTCGTTCGTTCTCGTCATGGCTGGCGGTGCACTTTCCACGGTCGCCGGTCACGCCTGGCTCAGCCGGCGCGTGTCGTTTGAACACCGCGGCAGAGTCATCGGCATCTTCGAGATGTCGTGGGCAAGCGCCTTGGTCCTCGGTGCCCCGGTTGCGGCGCTGCTCATCGAGTGGTTTGGGTGGCGTGGCCCGTTCGCACTGATCGCCGTGGGAGGAGCGGTGATGGCCATCACCATCGCCCGCCTCTCGGCTGATGGCGACGCCGCTGACCCCCGCCCGGTGAAGGATTCCCCCCGCCGACTTGACCGACGAGCGGCGTTCGGCATCCTGATGTCGGCCGCCACCGCCGTGTCTGGGCTCGCCACGATCGTTGTCGTCGGTACCTGGCTGGAGGAGGTCTTCGGGATCTCGACCGGCGGGGTCGGCTTTACGGCGATGGCCTTTGGCTGTGCGGAACTGCTGGCGTCCGGAAGCTCGGCCCGGTTCTCGGATCAACTGGGCAAGGTGCGCACCACCGGCGCAGCGCACCTGCTCACAATCGTCGGCTTGCTGGTGATGCTCAATGCCGACGGTCGCCTTGCGGTTGCCGTCGCAGGACTCGCACTGTTCTTCGTCGGCTTCGAGTACGCGATCGTCACCTCGTTCACCATCGTCAGCGAAGCAGCCCCTGACGCCCGCGGTCGGGCGATCGCCACCAACACCGCAGTGGGAACGGTCGCCCGTGGTTCCGGGGCCGTTGCGAGCGGCTTCTTGTTCGACGCCCACGGCATTGCCGGACCGGCAACGCTGTCAGCGATCGCCGCTGCGGCTGCCCTCGGCCTCCTCATCGTCGGAGATTGACGTCGCGATCCGGCGATCACGGACCCGAGCCGCTGAGTTCGGCACGACCGTGTTGGGCCGCTACGGTCGCCGCAGTGCGTGCTCATCGCTTCGCTGTCCTTGCGCTTGCTGCCGCCGGCTCAGTCGTCGCCGCCGGCTGCGCCGCTGACGATCCGGTCGGCATCTTTGCCGGCGAGCGGGCTGCGGCCGTTGACGAGGTCGTGACCGAAGACGAGCAATTGGACGTTGACCTCGCGGCACTCGAGGTGGCCGCTGCTGATCTCGATCGAACCGACGATCCTGCGAGCATCGACATCCCCGACGACGCCCTCGACCTGACCGGCTTCGCCGCGATCGACATCGACATTCAGGACAACGCCTTCGTGCAACGGGTCGTGGTCGTGTCGGCCGGAACCGAAATCGTGTGGACCAATCGGGGCCGGAACGAACACAACGTCCGACCCTCCGTTGAGGAGGCGTTCGAGCCGATCTCGACCCTTGCGTTGGCGGAAAAGGGGGCGAGCGCTTCCTTGGTGTTCGAGTCCCCAGGCGACTTCCCCTACTTCTGCAGTCTCCATGGGACAGCGACCAACGGCCAGACCGGTCGCGTGATCGTCGTTCCGTAACGGCGGTTTCGTCCTGCCCGTTCACCGACGATTAGGGTCGAGGTGGGATATCTCATGGAGGGGAAACCATGCGCCGACTGCTTGCGCTGCTACTTGCGTTCGTCCTAACCGCTGCTGCGTGCGGCGGGAGCGACGACAGCACGACCGAGGCTGCGACCGGCGACGCGTCCGCCGGCGACACCGCAACCGACGATGCCGATACCGCAGAACCCGAACCGGAGCCAGAGCCCGAACCTGAGCCAGAGCCGGAGCCAGAGCCCGAACCGGAACCAGAGCCAGAACCGGAGGATGACAACCCGCTCGGCGCCCTTCGAGTTCCGCAGGACTACGCCTCCATTCAGGACGCAGTCGACGCCGCCGTCGAAGGCGACCTGATCCTGATCGACGAGGGCACCTACTACGAGTCGGTGTCGGTCGAGACCGACAACATCGTGATTCGCGGGGTTGACCGGAACACCGTGATCCTCGATGGCGAGCACAAAGAAGACATGGCCAACGGCATCATCGTCTTTGGCAACGGCGTCGCCGTCGAGAACCTGACGGTGCAGAACTACTTCTCCAACGGCGTGTTCTTCACTGGCGACTACGACTCGGACTTCATCCTCACCGGGTACCGCATCAGCCACGTCAATGCCTTCAACAACCGCAAATACGGCATCTACGCGTTCAACGCCGAGTACGGCGTGATCGAGAACAACTACGCCTCGGGACAGACCGACTCGGGGTACTACGTCGGCCAGTGTCAGCCATGCCGGGTGCTGCTCCGCAACAACATCTCCGAGGCGAACACGCTCGGATACTCCGGCACCAACGCCGGCGGTGAGCTCTACCTCGTCGAGAACGAGTTTGCGAACAACCGAGCAGGCATCGTGCCAAACACGCTCGACGGTGAGGAACTCGCTCCCCAGCGCACCGGTGTCTTTGCCGGCAACTGGGTCTATGGCACCGGCAACCCCGAGACACCGTTTGGCCAAGACCTCTGGGATCTCATGTTCGGTGTCGGCATCGTCTTGCCTGGCGCCAACGACAACCTCGTCACCCGAAACCTGGTCGAGGACAGCGCCATGATCGGTATCGCCATCTCGTTCCTGCCCGACGAAAACGTCTGGAACGCTGAGCGCAACACGGTGACGGACAATGTCTTCCGCAACAACCCGATCGACGCCGTCATGATCGACCAGGGGTTGGATGATCCGACCGCAGGCAACTGCTTCGCCGGAAATGAACTTGGGGTGACGATCCCGGCCGACATCGAAACGGTCGCGTCATGTGACAGCCCAGCAACCGAGATCGGTGATCTGGCTGGCCTTGACCTGGTCTTCCCCCCTGAGGGTGGGCATCCCCGGATCGACTACACCGACGTTCCGAACCGGGGCGATCAGCCGTCAATGCCCGATGCCCGCACCGCTCCGCCGGTTGCCGCCGACAGCCTGCCGGCATTCGATGACTTCGATCTGGATGCCGTCACACTGCCGAGCGGCGCCTGAGTCGCGAGCCCGACGTCTCGGCGTCCCGCTGTTCGCAGCCGCCCTGTTGGGGGCGGCTTGCAGCAGCGGTGACGCCCGATCGGGCGCGTCCCAGACCACACCGAACCCAGCCGAACCTGCGACCGTCAGCGAGGGGGATCTCGCTCGCGCGCCCGCGTGGCTGATTGAGCGAGCGGGCGGCGCCACGACGACCTTCGAGGTCAGTGATCGTTCCTACAACCTCTCCGCCCGCAACCTCGGTCTGACAGCCCGTATCCGGTTCGCCGACGGTGACGAGATCTTCGAAGCCTTCTTCGACGACACAACGGGACTCGGGCCTGACTTCAACGCCATCGGCTGCACCTCGTGCCATGTCAACAATGGCCGTCACGCGTACCCGATTGAGGACGGCTACGTCGGTGTCGGTCCGGTCGTCCATGTCTCGGCCGAGGGAGCACGTGAGGGGGAGCCACCGTCTCCGCTGCCGGGCTACGGCACCCGGTTCCAAACCGCCACAACGGCCGGCGAGCCCGAGGCCCAGGTCAGTGTGCTCTATGAGTACACCGAGGGCTCCTATCCCGACGGCACGGCCTATGAGCTTCGACGTCCGGTCGTCTCGGTGATCGGGCGAGACGGCATGCTCGCCGCCAACGCTGAACTGTCGCTTCGGATCCCGCCGCAAGTCGCCGGGCCGGGCCTCCTCGAATACGTCCCCGAGGCTGACATCATCGCCGCCGCCGACCCCGACGATCTCGACGGCGACGGGATCTCCGGCGAGGTGCAGTGGGTGCCCGACGGAGACACCCTCCGGGTCGGGCGGCACGGCTGGAAGGCGGAGAGCTTCGATCTGGTCCATCAATCAGCCGGGGCGTTGGCTGAGGACATCGGTGTCGGCACAGCACTAATGCCGGTCGAGGGATCGGTCGAGCTGTCGGATGAGCATCTCGCCGATCTTGCGTTCTATGTCGAGGGCTTGGCGATCCCTGCCGGACGCGACATTGAGGATGCAGAGGTGATCCGGGGGGCCAACCTGTTCGACAGCATCGGCTGCGCGTCGTGTCATACGCCCCAGCAACGCACCGGCACCACCCAGGTCCCGGAGCTCGACGACCTCCTCCTGATCCCGTTCACCGATCTGCTGTTGCACGATCTCGGTCCTGGCCTGGCCGATGACCGACCGACGCTCAACGCGTCGGGGAGCGAGTGGCGCACTGCGCCGCTGTGGGGAATCGGCCTCCTGAAGACGGTGAACGGTCACGTCTCGCTGCTCCACGATGGCCGCGCCCGATCGGTGGAAGAATCGATTTTGTGGCATGACGGGGAGGCTCGGCCCGTGACCGATGCCTTCATGGCGTTACCGGCTGAACAGCGAGCCGCCGTGCTCCGATTCGTCGAGAGCCGCTGACGAGGCTCAGGCGCAGCGGTCGACGCGAACACGATCGCCGACCTCCACGATCTCGGCGCCAACCTCGCTGGCCCAGGCTCGCAAACCGGTCAGCAGCTCAACGGTGTCCAGACGCGAGTCGGTGGCCAAGTCCCAGCGAAGACATTCGTCGCCATCAAGGTTTCGATAAACCGTCATGGCGTCACCGCCCCAGCCGCGAGCGACGTCTCCCGAGGTGTCGGTCATGAAGGTCAGCGCCGACACCAGCGCCTGCCCCCCGGTGCCTCGCCACAGCACTTCACCAGTGACCTCGGGGGCGTCGACGATGACCGGGGCGAGGGCTTCAGCGTCCAGCGGTTCGAGCACCACCTCACTGCTCGGTGCTCCGTTCAGCAGGGCGTCATCGATCGCCGCAACCCCCTCGGTCTGTATCCGACGTTCGAGCCAGCGCTCGCCTGCCTCGTAGACCGACGCCTGGTACACCAGGAACCCAAAATCAAGCGAGAAGAGATCACCGGCGTCGAACGACAGTTCCTCCGCAGTCAGCGCTACCTGCTCTGACTCGGAAAGCTCCTCTCGCCAGAGGTTTTCGACATAGGAGGCGCTGCCCTCCGCTGCCGCCGCGAACGCCCAGCCAACATCACCGTCCTCGGCCAACTCGTCCCGTGATAGATCGAAATGCTGGTCGTCAAAGGCATGGACGAGTTCGTGCACAACCGTTGCCTTCGTCATCAGGGTCAATTCGTCGGATGAGCGGACAAGGAGCTGATCAGTTCTCGGGAAGTAGACGCCGAGGACGCCTCCAGACACAAAGACGTCGTAGACGTCGAGAAACTCGTCGCTCGGGCCAAAGAACCCGATCGCTCGCGCAAAGGCCAGGCTCGCCGCGGCCTGCTCCGGATCTTCGGCCTGATCGAAGGCGAGGTCGTCGAGCACGATCGTGGTCATCTCCTCGCCGTCGACCAACTCGACCGTGGGCCGCTCGAGGAACGACCGGCCCCGGACGGCCTCGATGAACGCAACCGCTTCATCAACGAACACGTCAAGTTCAGCTTGGAGCTCTGACGACGATGTGGTTCCGGGTTGGGTCTCGTCGCGATCGAGGAGGCTGACGACTGTGAAGACCAAGAACCCCAGAACGGTCAGCGAGGCAAGGACGAGGGCACTGCGGAGAAAGAGCATCGAGCCTCGGCCGACCTCGGGCTCGTCGGTCGTTTGGGGTAGGGGCGCAGAGTCGTTCACTGCAGACCGGCCGCCTCGGCCACCCGCTGGGCGGCCGCCACCACCGCCGGGCCATAGCTTGGTCCAGGATGTTTGGTGAGCCGCTCGATCGGGCCGCTCACCGATACCGCAGCGACGATCTGACCGGCCCGGTCGTGGACGGGGGCGCTCACCGAAGCCACGCCCGCCTCCCGTTCGGCGACGGTCGCAACCCACGGCTTACCGCTGAGTTCACCGAGCAACACTCGGCCGCCGGAGCCCTGATCGAGGGCGAGGATGGCGCCGGCGGAAACGATGGTGCGCAGCCCATGGGGCGACTGCAGCGACGCAAGACACACCCGGGCATCACCTTGGCGCACGAACAACTGGGCCGACTCGCCCGTCTCGTCGCGAAGATGGGCAAGCGCGGGACGGGCGGCCTCGGCAAGGGGCCACCCGGCAGCTGCGGTCTCGCCGAGGGTGATCAGACGGGTTCCGAGGGCGAACCGGCCATCGACGGCGCGACGGAGGAGCCCGTGCACCTCGAGAGCGGCGGCGATGCGGTGCGCGGTGGCGCGACTCAAGCCGGTTTGTTCGACCAACTCGGCGAGCGATGCGCCACCGTCGGCGACCGCATTCAGCACCGCTGCGGCCTTGTCGATGACGCCAACGCCACTTACACTAGGGTCCACATACCAAAACGTATGTCTCATATTGTGAGAACGCAACCGGAGTCGCCGATGTCGCAGCCCCGCACCCTCAGCCAGAAAATCTGGGATCGTCATGTCGTCACCGCCGGTGTCGGCGGGGCCCCGGATCTTCTCTACATCGACCTCCACCTGATCCATGAGGTCACCTCGCCCCAGGCCTTTGACGGGCTCCGAATGAACGGTCGAGCAGTCCGCCGCCCCGATCTCACCGTGGCGACCGAAGACCACAACACCCCGACCGAGAACCAAGATCAGCCGATCGAGGACGAGACCAGCGCCAAACAGATCGCCACCCTGCGGGCCAACACCGAGGCGTTCGGCATCGTCAACTACCCCATGGGCCACGAAAACAACGGCATCGTGCACGTGATGGGGCCCGAACAGGGCCTCACCCAACCGGGCATGACCATCGTTTGTGGCGATTCCCACACCGCCACCCATGGCGCCTTCGGTGCCATCGCCTTCGGTATCGGCACCAGCGAAGTCGAGCATGTCCTCGCCACGCAGACGCTCCCGCAGGCCAAACCGGGCACCATGGCGGTCACCGTCAACGGCGAACTCCAGCCCGGCGTAACGCCCAAGGACGTCATCCTCCACATCATCGGGGTGATCGGCACCGGCGGCGGCATCGGCAAGATCATCGAATACCGCGGCGACGTCTTCGAGGCCATGTCGATGGAAGGCCGCATGACGGTATGCAACATGTCGATCGAGGGTGGGGCCAAAGCTGGGCTGGTCGCCCCCGATGACACGACGTTCGCCTACATGCAGGGCCGGCCGAACGCACCAACCGGCGACGCATGGGATGCAGCAGTCGCCGATTGGAAGACCCTCGGGACCGACGAGGGCGCCGTGTTCGACGAAGAGGTCGTGATCGATGCCGCCGACATTGCGCCGCAGGTCAGCTGGGGCACCAACCCCGCCCAGGTCATGCCGATCGATGGCGCGATCCCAGGCCCCGACGATTTCAGCGATCCCAACCTCGCCAACACCGCAGCTCGTGCACTCGAGTACATGGGGTTCGAGGCGGGAACGCCGATCAAGGACATCTCGGTCGACACCGTGTTCATTGGGTCGTGCACCAACAGTCGGATCGAGGACCTTCGCGCCGCAGCGGCGGTTGCGCAGGGCCGCCAAGTTGCCGACGGGATTCGCACCCTCGTCGTTCCCGGCTCCGGCCTTGTGCGGGCTCAGGCCGAGGCCGAGGGGCTCGACGAAATCTTTCGCGCCGCCGGTTTCGACTGGCGCGAACCGGGATGCTCCATGTGTCTGGCGATGAATCCCGACAAGCTTCAGCCTGGCGAGCGCTGCGCAAGCACGAGCAACCGCAACTTCGAAGGCCGTCAGGGCCGAGGTGGGCGTACCCACCTGGTCTCCCCGGCTGTCGCCGCCGCCACCGCCATCGCCGGCCGGTTCGCCACGCCGGCCGATCTGGCCTGACCGGCCCGAACGATCAGAACTCTCACCACGCCAGGAGACTCAGCATGAAGGCCGTCCGTATTGTTCAGGGCACCGCCGTCCCACTCGACCGCACCGACGTCGACACCGACCAGATCATCCCGTCCGATTGGCTCAAGCGGGTCGAGCGCACCGGCTTCGAGAAAGGACTCTTCTCAGAGTGGCGCGACGACCGCGACTTCGTGCTCAACCAGGAGGAGTACAGCGGCGCCAACATTCTCATCGGCGGTCTCAACTTCGGCACTGGCTCCAGCCGGGAGCACGCCGTATGGGCCATCCAGCAGTACGGCTTCGACGCCGTCATCTCGCCCCGGTTTGCCGACATCTTCCGGAACAACTGCACGAAGAACGGCCTCGTCCCAGTCACCGTGTCGACCGAGTTCAACGAACAACTGATGCGGGCGGTCGAGACCGACCCGAGCCTCGAGATCACGATCGATGTTGAGCGGCTCACCGTCGAAGCGCCGTCGATCGGGCTGGAGACGAGTTTCCCGCTTGAGCCCTCGACCCAGGAACGATTTCTCGAAGGACTCGACGACATCGGCCTCACGCTCCGCCATGCGACGGATATCGACGACTACGAACGCGATCGCAATCCCTGGATGCCGACCCAGGCCTGAAACGGCGCCAACACGAGCGAGCGACACCCTCGATGTGCTTTGCTGGCCATGGTTGATTTGACAGCGCTGTGCGCATCACGCTAGTTTCGACCCGCTTCTAAATTCATACCGTCGCCCCGAAAGGGAGCCCGATGACTACCCTCACATTCACACCCGGCGACCCGCCGCTGCATGGCGTGGAACGACTCGACTACGAACGCTCGATCGTCACACCCCACACCACTCGCTTCGGCTGGCGGACCATTTTCAATGCCATCTGGCCCCTTACGGCTTGGGCTGCCGTGGTGTACCTCACCTCGACCGGAAGCCTTCCGCTCCTCGCCGGTATCGCGCTCGCCGCTGTTGCGCTCCAAGCGCTCTATATGCCGGTCCACGAGGCGGTCCACCGCACCATCTCGGCGGGACGCCCGAACCTCGTGTGGGTCGATCGCTTGATCGGTTCTGTTGGTGCGTTCATGCTCGCCACGAGCTTCGTTGATCACCGTCATACGCACTTCCTGCACCACGCTCACGCAAACGAGGACAGCGACCCCGACCTCCTGAACTCTGCGGGTGGCCCCAAGGTCATTGTCGGGCGAATCGTGGCGGGCGCCATCCTCTTCCCCGTGCTGCCGGTCCTCCGCGTCATTCCCGGAGGACTCAGGCTCCTCCCCAGCGGCCTCCAAGCACGTCTCGCTGCCATGGCCACCCACCGCTCAGCGGAGGCACAGCGCGGATCGACGATCGTTGCCTGGACCTTCATCATCATGCTCGTCGGCGCATCGGTGCTCGGGTACGCCGTCGAGGCCTGGCTGCTCTTCTATCTCCCGCTCTGGATCGGCCGCTTCTGGCTGTCGATCGTCTTCGGTTGGCTCCCCCACCACCCCCATACCGAAGTGGGTCGCTACCGAGACACCAGAGTGTTCACCTTCCGCGCCAGCACGTTCCTGATCCGCGGTCACGACTACCACCTGCTGCACCACCTCTTTCCTCGGGTGCCGCACTACCGACTGCGTGCGGTCTGGCGAGAGATGGGGCCGCATCTCGCTGCTCAAGGAGCACGCATCGAGGGCGCGGCAGCCCGTCAACTCGGGATCGCGCCACAGTGACCGCCGCCAGCGGGGGTGCCCGCCCATCGTCGTCCAAGGGGTCGCTGCGTCGACTGGCCCGAATCGAAGAGGCCACCCGCCAGTTGCTTCGTGAACATGAGTCCACTGAGGTTTCGGTGGCCGACATCGCCGACCTCGCCGAGGTCTCCGTTGCCACGATCTACAACCTGGTCGGGCCGCGAGACCGAATCCTTGCGAGCGTGCTCAACGGGTACGTGACGCGGCTCGCCGCCAACCTCACCGACCGACCCCCGACCACGGGGGTCCTGGCGACCGCAGTGTCCGTCTACATGGCTGCGGTCGACGAGGCGCTGAGCGATCCGCTCCCGCTGCGGGCCGTGCTGCGCGAACTCGGCCCGCTCAACCTCCAACAAACCAAGGGTGCTGGTGTCGACGATGTGATCGTTCCCATGCTCTGCGCTCAGGGCGCAGCCGAAGACCAGGCCCGCGAAGCAGCCCGCCTGATCAACTACGCCTTCCGCGGCACGCTCGTCAGCTGGGCCCATGGCCTCATCTCTGACGCTCGATTCCGGGCGGACACCGAGCTGGCTGCCAGCCGAATCGCCCAGGCGACCCTCAGCACTGCTGACGACGACGCCTGACATGAGCGAAGCCTTCCAGGGCGTCATCGCCCGCGAGGTCGCCGACTCGAGACCATGGTGGCCCGAACCCGCCGTCCCGCCCGCCACCGCTCCCAACGTGCTCGTGGCGCTGCTTGACGACACCGGCTTTGCTCATCTCGGCTGTTTCGGGTCACCGATCGACACCCCGAACTTCGATCGGCTCGCAATTCGCGGGCTGCGCTACAGCAATTTCCACACAACCGCGCTCTGCTCGCCTTCCCGGGCGTGTCTCCTGACCGGCCGCAACCATCACGCCGTCGGCATGCGGGCCGTGTCCAACTTCGACACTGGCTTCCCCAACATGCGGGGACGTATCGACCCGGCGGCCGCCACGATCGCCGAGGTGCTCCAACCGAACGGCTGGGCCACGTTCTGCGTTGGCAAGTGGCATCTCGCCCCGATGCGAGAAGCGTCTGCCGCCGGACCATTCGGCGACTGGCCCGTGCAACGAGGGTTCGACCGCTTCTACGGCTTCATGCAGGGCGAGACCGACCACTTCCACCCCGAGCTCTACGCCGACAATCACCTGATCGAACAGCCTGCGCGCGCCGAAGACGGGTACCACCTCACCGAAGATCTCGTCGATCAGGCGATCGCCATGATCCGGAATCATCATTCGCTGGTTCCCGAGCGGCCGTTCTTCCTGTACCTCCCCTTCGGCGCCACGCATGCCCCGCATCAGGCACCCGACGAGTTCCTTGAGAAGTACCGGGGCCGATTCGACGAGGGATGGGATGTCTGGCGGGCACGAACGCACCAGCATCAGCTCGAACTCGGCATCATCCCGGAGGGCACCGAACTCGCACCCCGCAATCCCGGCGTCAAACCGTGGAACGAACTCGACGACACCGAGCGAGCCTTCGCCTGCCGACTCCAGGAAGCGTTCGCTGCGTTCCTCGACCACACCGATGCCCAGCTCGGGCGGCTCCTCGATGCGCTTGATCACCTCGGACTCAGCGAGAACACGCTCGTCGTCGGCACAAGCGACAACGGCGCCTCCCAAGAGGGCAACGAGACCGGCGTGCTCGACGAGTTCCGCCATTTCAACGGCACCGCCGAAGACATGACGAGCGTCGGTGACCGACTCGACGACATCGGGACGCGCCGAAGCTTCACCAACTATCCGTGGGGCTGGGCGCAGGTCGGTAACACGCCGGCCAAGCGGTACAAGCAGAACACCCACGGTGGCGGTGTTCGTGACCCACTGATCATCTCGTGGCCAGCAGGTATCGCACCCGAGGTGCAGGGCCAGATCCGCCACCAGTTCCACCACATCACCGATCTGGCCCCCACGATCCTCGAGGCCTGCGGGGTGTCGATGCCCGGGTCGGTAAAGGGTGTCGAGCAGATGCCGGTGCACGGCACATCGATGCGCTACAGCTTCGATGCAGCATCGGCTGATCACCGGGCCGTGCCGTCACCGAAACACGCCCAGTACTTCGAGATGTTCGGCCACCGCGGGATCTGGGCTGACGGATGGAAGGCCGTTACCTACCACGAGTCGGGTCAGCCGCTCGACGACGACACGTGGGAGCTCTACCACCTCGACCAGGACTTCTCCGAGTGCCACGACCTCGCCGAGTCGCACCCCGACAAGCTCGCCGAGATGATCGCGTTGTTCTGGCACGAGGCCGAGGCCAACGGCGTCCTCCCGATCGAGTCGTACCAGCGCGCCGGACTTTTCGCTGGCAACCCCACCGTGGGCACCCCACGAGGCCGCGACCGCTTCGTCTACTTCCCGCCCTTGCATCGCGTGCCGATGGACAGCGCACCGGCCCTCGGAGCACGGAGCTGGCACATGCGGTTCGAGGTCGAACTCGGTTCTGCTCCCGCCAACGGTGTGCTGCTAGCGACCGGAACGATCAACAACGGTCTCTCCATCTATGTCCAAGACGGGCACCTCGTCTACGACCACAACGCGTACACGAACCACACAGTCATCCGCTCAGACACAGTCGTTCCTGCCGGATCCCACGTGCTTGTGGTCGAACAGCAGCGAGTGTCAAAGGGCCCAGCACGAGTCCGCCTACTCATCGACGATGACCCGGTCGGGGTGGGCATGATTCCCCACGTGCCAGTCATGATCAGCTCGATCGGCATGGACATCGGGGCAAACCCCACCGGGGTTACCGACGCCTACGACGCACCGTTCGAGTTTGATGGCGTGATTCGCCGTATCGAAATCGACACCGAGCGGGCGCTTCGCCCTGACGACGAAGCCGCGGCCGAGATCCGCACGGCGCTCGGTACCCAATAGTTCCGCAGACACAAGCCACTCCATGGACATCCTCGACAACCCCAACCTTCACTGGTCGCACTTCGAAGGCGGCCGCCACTTCGACTACCCGATCGATTACTGGGGAGCGGTGCTCGATGTTCGAGACGATGGGCGCCAGCTCGACCTTGTGTACCGGTGGGAACCGAACAGCTTCTGCCATTTCCACCGCCATCTCGCCGCCACCACCTCGGTGGTGTTGTCAGGTGAACTTCACGTCACCGACTTCGATGACTCCGGTCGCGAACTCGGCACACGAATCCGACAGGCTGGCGACTACAGCCACACTGCAGAACCCGACGTGCACATGGAGTGCGGCGGCCCCGACGGCGCCGTGGTCCTCTTCAATATCTTCGCTCCCGACGGCAATCTCGCTCAGGTCCTGACCCGAGACCTTGAGGTTCTCAACACCACCACAGCCGCCGAGGTCGTGAGGGCCTGGGGACGTCGGGCCGAACAATGAACCATTTGGCGGTTGTCGCCACGGGCTGACACTGTCGTGCCGCTGTGTCAACCTTGCGAGGTGAGCGAGACAGCGACCACCAGCCCAGCCTCGCGGGCCACGGCGATCTGCACCGCAGCGATCCCCGTGTTCGCTGCGCAGGGTTTCCGGGGAACCTCGATGGCGGATCTCGCTGCGGCCGCTGGGGTCTCGCGACCTGCGCTCTACCAGTACTTCGAGAATCGCGCCGACCTCTTTCGGGCTGCCTTCGGCGCGCTCCTCGACCACGGAACCGACCGAGCGCTCGCTGCACTCATGGAGCCCGCCCCGCTCATCGACCAGCTTGACGGCTTCCTCCAACGTCTGTCGGGAGACGCCTACGAACAGTTGGCGGCCACGAGCCATGGCGACGAACTCATGGAGGCAAAGCACGAGTTCGCCGCTGATGTCGCCGCCAATGCCATCGCCCGGGCCCACGCCGGCCTGCACAGTCACCTGATGGAGCGAGGCTTCGATCACCAACAGGTCGGGGCCGTAGTGGAACTCGTGACCTTGTCCCCGATCGGACTGAAGAGCGACCATCCATCGGCTGCGGTGTACCGCGAACGCCTCTCCTCGCTCGCCCACGCCGCCGCTGGACTACTCAACCACACCTGAGCGTTGCCGGTGGTGGTCGATGACAAAACATGCCGCCGCCGGGAACCAACCGCCAGACTCAAACGTCAGAGTTGCTGACCAACCCTGCGAACCGGAGCATCGAATCGTGCGCAGAATCCTCTTCACCATCCTGACCCTCACCCTGCTGGCCTCGGCCTGCAGCAGCGACGACCCAATCGAGCGGGGGTCCGAAGGCCCGACCACCTCGGACCCAACCCGCAACGACGACGGTGAGGTTGTCGTCGAGATCGATGGCGACGAACTTGTCCTTACCTCGGCCCTTTCCGGGTTCGGCGACTGCGACGCCCTGCTCGACCACCTCCGCACGGAAGGTGCAGAGCGAGTCGGCCCATGGGGCTTTGACCATGGTGGCTGGTTTGGTGGGCCCGTCGCCTTCGCCCGCGCCGAGTTCGATGACATCGACATGGAAGGGGAGGCCTCCATGGCCGACGGGGCCGAGGAAGCCACAGGCAGCGTCCCGTTGGGGGCTGGCGGCGACGACTCCGCCGCCGTCGAAGGTGTCGACTTCTCCGGTACCAACGTCCAAGAAGTCGGTGTCGACGAAGCCGACATCATTAAGACCGACGGCGACCGCGTGTATCTCGTCGCCGCCGATCAACTCGTGGTCGTCGACGTTGACGAGCGAGTCGTCCTCGGTTCGGTCGATCTTCCCGACAGCTACACCAGCGAACTGTTTCTTTCGGGCGACCACATCCTGCTCGTCGGGTCGGGATGGCAGGAGGAGGGCCTTGGTTTCACTGACACCGGCGACGCAGAAGCCAGCTTTGCCGACGGGGACGTGATGATCGAGCCCGGCGGCTTCGGCACCAGCGTCGTCCGAGTCATCACCATGTCGATCGACGGCGACGGCACCCCAACGATCGACGGGACGATGGTCGTCGAGGGCGACTATGTGTCGGCTCGATCGGTGGATGGGGTTGCTCGAGTGATCATCCGCAGCAACCCCCAGTACACCTTCCCCTTCGTCTACCCGCAGAACGAAGCCGGTGAGGACATTGCTCGCGAAGCCAACCAGGCCGCAATCCGTGCATCGGAGCTGAGCGACTGGCTCCCGAGCTACGGCATCGAGGCCGCCGACGGCACGATGACCGAGAGGGGCCTGCTGCCCAGCTGTGGCGCCGTCCACGCCCCGACCGAATTCGCTGGCTTCGGGGTGCTGTCGTTGCTGAGCGTGCCGGTCACCGGGGGGATCGAGAGCCACGAAACCACCAGCGTGCTCGCACCCGGCGACATCGTTTACGGCTCGACCGAATCCGTCTTCGTCGCCACCCAGACCTGGCCTGACTGGGGCATTCTCGAAGATGACGAGACCGCATGGGAGGCGGCGTGGAGTGCTCGACACACCTCGATTCACCGCTTCGAGTTGAGCGACACCGGTGCCGCCTACACGGCATCGGGTTCGGTACCCGGCGATCTCCGCAACCAGTTCTCGCTCAGCGAGCACAACGATCACCTTCGTGTGGTCACCACCAGCGGGGACACCTGGGACGAGAGTTCAGAGAGCTTCGTCCGCGTGCTGCGAGAGACCGATGGCGAATTGGTCGAGGTCGGCAGCGTTGGCGACATGGGGAATGGTGAGGCCGTCCAGTCGGTTCGTTTCGTCGGCGATGTCGGCTATGTCGTGACCTTCCGCCAGATCGACCCCTTCTACACTCTCGATTTGCGTGACCCGGAAAATCCGCAGGTCGTCGGTGAGCTCAAGATCCCGGGCTTCTCCAGCTATCTCCACCCGATCGGCAATGGCCGGGTGCTTGGCGTGGGGTCCGACGCCGATCTCAACGGCAGAGTCACCGGCTCCAAGGTCTCGATCTTCGACGTCAGCGACCCAGCCGAGCCCCTCGAGGTTTCCGTCTGGCAGGCCCCTGGCGCCTGGAACGACATCGGCTGGGAGCACCGCAGCTTCCTGTGGTGGGAACCCGAACAGTTGGCCGTCATCCCCGTGAATGTTTGGGAGAACGGAGAGAACTGGGCTGGAGCCGTCGTGCTGCATGTCGACGGAACCTCGATCACCGAGGTCGGCCGGATCGACCACATCGATGAGACCGAGGAGCGCGGTATCACCGAGTGCGAGGTCCTCACGAGTGACGATTTTCCATCAAATGGCGAGTTCGATGAGTTCGAGACCGAACTCGAATGGATTGTGGCGGAGGAGTACAGCCGGGTCATCGTGTGTGAGAACGGCGAGTCGCTGAGCGTCTCCGGCTTCGACTGCTTCGAAGAGTCGTGGATCCTCGAGGAAGCCGAGCGGGCCGGGATCGATCTGCCGACCGACGCCACCATCGGGTACTGCTGGCAGGACGGAAACCAGGCCCCCGCCATCAGCCGCACCATGGTCATCAACGCCGATGAGCTCTGGACACTCAGTTCGGACTGGGGCTGGCCGTCCCCGCAGAGCCCGGCCCGACTGCAGATCAACGACATGACCTCGCTCGAGCGGCTCGATCACCTGACGGTGGGCTGACCATCGGCCGGCACTCGCCGGGGTTGCATCGTTCCGCACGGCAACCCCGGCTACCGTCCATCCCATGTCCTCCCCCGTTCTGCGGTTCCTGCGAGTCACCTTGCTCAGCGCGCTGGCGTCCTTCCTTTATGGCGTGATCCGGTCGGCCCGCCCCCGCCCAACCCCGCCCACGACGGGAGCTGCAAGCTGGGAACCGCTCGTCGAGGAGGATCCGCTTCCCACCCGCTCGGGACCAGTCACCTTTGCTGCACCAGCGGGAGCAGCGACCGATGCCCCGAGTGGGGATGCGTCGACGGGCTGGGTGCAACCCGATGAGGACGGTGGCTGCCCGGCTTCGCACCCGGTGAAGGGCAACGAGCAGAGCAAGATCTTTCACGTCCCCGGCGGCGGTTCCTACGACCGCACGAAGGCGGAGCGCTGCTACTGCGATGAGGCAGCAGCGGAAGCCGACGGCTACCGGAAGGCCAAGCGCTGACGGTCGTCTCAGCGAAGCCGGATTGACCGGACCTCGCGCACACCCTCAACGGCTCGAAGTGCGTCCTGCACCGTGCTGGGGACGAGCCCATCGGTGGAGATGACCATCATCGCTGCCACTCCATCGTCGTCCTCACCGATGTACATGTTGGAGATGTTGACGCCGGCATCACCGACCTCGACCCCAACAATGCCGACCATGCCCGGAACATCGGCATTGCGCACGATCAGCATGTGATCGGCGGGACGAATCTCGAGCCGGTGCCCGTCAACCTCAAGCAGGCGGACACCGCCATCGTGAATCGAGATTGCGCCCGCAGCGCTGTGCTCTCCGCCGCTGACACGCACAACATTGGTGCGATCCTTGGCCGCCGGAGCCGCAATGACACGCACATCGAGGCCTCGCTCATCGGCCAGCGCCGCTGCGTTGACATAGCTCACCGGAGTGCCGCTGATCTGGCCGAGAAGACCCTTGAGGAAGCTGAGCTTGCCGAGCGACGGGTCCGACTCTCCGATCTCACCTCGAAACTCCAGATCGATGGAGGTGGGCAACTGGGCGACCAGGCCGGCGAACAGGGCGCCGAGCTGCTCACACACGGGGAGATGATCTCGAAGCACGCCTGACGCAGCAGCCGCATCGACATTGACCGCGAAGGGAACGAAGTCGCCAGCCAACGCCTTGATGACCTGATCGGCGATGGTCTCACCAGCTCGATCCTGCGCCTCGACAGTCGAGGCCCCGAGATGGGGAGTCACGACAATGCCGGGCACGCCGATCAACGGCGAATCAACGGTGGGTTCCTGGTCAAACACATCGATGGCGGCACCGGCAATCCGACCCGACCCGACAGCTTCGGCCAGCGCCGCCTCGTCGATAATGCCGCCCCGCGCGACATTGATGATCCGCAGGTTCGGCTTGGCGAGGTCGAGCCGCTCCTTGTTGATCATGCCGACCGTGTCGGGGGTCTTCGCCACGTGCAGGGTAAGGAAGTCAGCGCGCGCCATGAGCTCGTCGAGTTCGACGAGTTCGACATCGAGACGCTTTGCGGCTTCAGGTCCGACAAAGGGATCGTGGGCCAGAATCTTCATACCGAACGCTGCGGCGCGCTGGGCAACCAGATTGCCGATGCGACCAAAGCCAACCACCCCAAGCGTCTTGTCCTGGACTTCGACCCCCTCCCACCGAGATCGCTCCCAACGACCATCGACCAGCGCCGCATGGGCCTGAGGCACGTTGCGAGCTTGGGCGAGCAGCAGCGCAAGGGTGTGTTCAGCCGCCGACGTGATGTTGGCCTCCGGGGCGTTCACGACCATGACGCCGTGCTCAGTAGCGGTCGCCGTCGCGACATTGTCGAGCCCGACACCCGCTCGGCCCACGACGACAAGCGAACCTTGTGCCGCCTCGATCAACGCTGCGTCGACCTGGGTCGCCGAACGCACGATCAGCGCCGACGCCCCAGCGATCGCTTCCTGCAGCTCCTCGGGCGACAAACCGGTTCGGACATCAACCTCGTGCCCGGCGGCCCGCAGCGACGCAAGGCCCGACTCAGCGATGTGTTCAGCGACAAGGACACGGCTCACACGGTCGAGTCTCGCCGTTGGCCACCGGCCCGAGACGCGAAGTTCTGAACATTCGTGTGAACTCTGTGTGACACCGATCGAGCCCGACCCCATCTCGGCCGCAGCCCGATGGTTGCTGGCTCAGCCGCTACCGACGGATCGGCGGCGGACGCAAGCCACCCGCCGGCTCGAAGTCGAGCATCTCGCCAAAGAAGGCCAACTCAGCCTCAAGCGCAATCACAACATTCTCGGCCTTGCGGAACCCGTGCTGCTCCCCCGCAAACAACAGGTAGGCAACCGGCACGCCCTTCCGCTCAAGCGCCTCGACGATCATCTCGCTCTGGTTGGGCGGCACGATCGCATCCTCATCGCCCTGCAACACAATCATCGGGGCCGAGAGTTGATCGACATGATTGATCGGTGATCGTTCGTCGTAGATCGCTTGCGCCTCGGGCCACGGGCCTACCAGCGTGTCGAGGTAGCGCGACTCGAATTTGTGGGTGTCGGTCGCGAGCGCTTCGAGATCGGCCACGCCGTATCGGCTCGCACCAGCAGCAAAGACCTCATGATGCGCGAGCGCTGAGAGCACGGTGAAGCCACCCGCAGAGCCGCCCCGAATCATGAGCCGATCAGGATCGACGTCGCCCCGGCCCGCAAGGTACCGCGCCGCAGCGACGGCATCTTCGACGTCGGCGATCCCCCACTGGCCGTCGAGGGCACGACGATACGTGCGGCCGTACCCGGTGGAACCCCGGTAGTCGACGTCGACCACCGCAATCCCGCGGCTGGTCCAGTACAGGATGCCGAGCTGCAACTGACGACGGGCCTGGGACGTGGGACCGCCATGGGCGAGCACCAAGAGCGGCGGACGATCACCGTCGGGGCCGACATGAGCGGGGTTGGTCGGTGGGTAATAGAGGCCGTGAGCGACCACGGATCCGTCACCCGTCGGGAACGTGATCGATTCGGGTTCGATCAGGTAGCCGGTGTCGACAGGAAGCGCACGACCAGAATGAACGACCGTGCGGGTGACTCGCTCGCCGTCGACGCGGAGGCGGACGACCTGACTCTCGTGGCCGTAGCCAGCGCCGGCGTAGACAACCCCGTCCGCAACGGGATGCAGCGAGCTGACCGTTGCGTCGGGCATCGAGATGGTGCGTCCGTCAATGATGAATTCGTCACCGGTCGGAAGGCCGACCGCGACAACGGTGTGGTCCTCGGTGACCGCCCACCGCTGCATGCCGAACACCCAGCTCGGTGTCGGGATCTCGAAGGGACCGGTGACGACCGGCGTGACGTCGCCCGTCATCTCATCAACCGCGTACAGGTTCCACCATTCGTCGCGGTCGCTGCACGCGTACAGGGTGCCATCGGGCCCATAGCCCGGTTCGGTCCAGGCTTCGTTCTCCAGGCCCACGACCAGGTGATCGTCGGCACCAATCGCACCGTCGGCGAACGGCACGCTCTGCAGGGTGACCCGATCCCAGGGCATGTTGGGATGCTGCCACCAGAGGAACGCCAGACGATCGCCCGCCGGGTTTAGCCGGGGACTCGACACGAAGTCGGTTCCGTCGAAGAGTGGGCGCACCCCGGACCCATCGGTTGCGATCGCAACGATGCCGTTCTGAGGTTCGCCCTCACCCCGATGGTCCTCGCGGACGGCGACCAGCCAGCGGCCGTCAGGACTGACGCGAAAGTCGGCGTAGCGCAATGCCCGAGCGTGCTCAGGCTCGGGCGTGAGCACCGTCGGTTCGTTGCCCGGCACAAGCCGTCGGACACGCTGGTCGCCGACGTCGACGTAGTACGCGACCCCGTTCTGCACCCACCATGATCCACCGCCGTACTCATGCACGAGGGTGCGGACATAGGCCTCGGGCGGCGTCATCTCTTCGCTGACGCCATCGCGTGAACGCATCAGCGCCGTGCGACCACCTTCGTCAGGGCGAGCTTCGGCCCACCAGATGTCGGCTCCGTCGACACACACCTCGGCGATGCCAACGGCACCGTTTACGAGGGACTCCGCGGTGATCGGTGATGGCCACTCGCCATAGGGCGTGGCCGTCGGGTCGCTCACGAGAGGAACTCGGCGATGCGGCCGACACCCTCGGCAAGGTCATCGTCGCCAAGGGCGAACGACAGGCGGGCCCCACCCCCAACACCGAAGGCTTCGCCAGGAACGATGGCGACCTTGGCCTGCTCGAGAAGGGCATCGGCGAGCTGCAGGGTCGTGTCGATTTGTGTGCCCCCGATCTCGGTTCCGAGCAGGGCCGAGAAGTCGGGATAGGCGTAGAACGCGCCCTCGGGTTCGGGGCACAGCACCCCATCGATGCCCGACAGCATGGAATGCATCGTCTGGCGACGCCGATCGAACGCCTCACGCATCTCGTACACGGCATCGAGGGGGCCGATGACCGCAGCGAGCGCAGCGGCTTGGGCAACGTTCGCAACATTGCTAGTCGAGTGCGACTGCAGGTTCTGAGCGGCCTTGATGAGATCAGCGGGGCCGATCATCCACCCGACCCTCCAGCCGGTCATGGCGTAGGTCTTCGCCACACCGTTCAGAATCACGACCTTGTCGCCGAGTTCGGGCACGAGCGTCGCCATCGAGTGGTGCACATTGTCGCCGTACACGAGGTGTTCGTAGATCTCGTCACAGATCACCCAGATGCCATGCTCGACTGCCCACCGTCCGATCGCCTCAATCTCGGCCTTCGGATAGATCGCACCGGTCGGGTTCGAGGGAGACACGAACACGAGCGCTTTGGTGTGCTCGGTGCGGGCCGCCTCCAACTGCTCCACCGTGGCGCGAAACCCGCCCTCGGCCGTTGTGATGATCGGCACCGTCACACCGCCGGCGAGCGCTACCGGTTCGGGATAGGTGGTCCAGTACGGCGTGGGAAGCAGCACCTCATCGCCCGGGTTGAGCAACGCCTCGAAGCAGTTGTAGACCGCGTGCTTGCCGCCGTTGGTGATCAGGACCTGTGATGCCTCACACGAGTACCCGCTATCGCGCATCGTCTTCGCCGCAACCGCTTCCTTGAGTTCGGGCAGACCGCCGACCGCTGAATACTTGTGCATCGCCGGGTCCTGGCAGGCCGCGACCGCCGCATCGACGATGTGAGCAGGAGTCGCAAAATCCGGTTCACCGGCGCCGAATCCGATCACATTTTCTCCTGCCGCCCGCATGGCCTTGGCCTTGTTGGAGACGGCGAGCGTGGCCGAGGGGGCGATGGCGCCGACGCGCCGAGAGATCCGGTCGAGAGTCATGCTCGGAGAGTACCGAACCCGCTCGGAACTTTCGGCCCCGAATGGCGTCGTTTTTCGGCCGGAACCTGACACGCTCTTGTCGTGACTTCGTCGAATACCGCCATGCCCGACATCACCATCCCGGCTGAGCTGCTCCCGACCGACGGTCGCTTCGGCAGCGGCCCGACCAAGGTCCGTCCAGAGGCACTCGCTGCGCTGGCCGAACGGGCGACCGACTACATGGGCACCTCGCACCGCCAAATGCCGGTGAAACTCGTGGTGGCCGAGATGCGCAACGGCATCGCCGAACTCCTTCGCGCCCCAGACGGGTACGAGATCGTCTGCGGCAACGGCGGCTCAACCGGCTTTTGGGACGCCGCGGTATTCGGGTTGATCGAGAACCGGTCGCACCACCTGAGCTTCGGCGAGTTCGGCGGCAAGTTCGTCAAGGCCGTCGCGATGGCACCTCACCTCGAGGACCCATCGGTGATCGAGTCCGAGATGGGCACGCACCCTTCGCTGGAGGCGATCGACGCCGTCGATTCGTACGCCTTCACCCACAATGAGACCTCGACCGGGGTGATGTTCGATCCGGTTCGAGTGGGCGAGGCCGGCGATCTCATGCTGGTCGATGCCACGTCGGCGGCAGGCGGCCTGATGTTCGATGCGGATGCGACCGACGTCTACTACTTCGCCCCGCAGAAGGCCCTTGCGTCCGATGGCGGGCTGTGGATTGCGATGATGTCGCCCGCTGCGATCGAACGGGTCGAGCGCATTGCGAAATCGGGCCGCTACATCCCGCCGTCGCTCAATCTTTGGACGGCAATCGAGAACTCCCGGAAGGACCAGACCTACAACACGCCGGCACTCGCCACCGTGTTCCTCACCGCGCAGACGGTCAACTGGTTCAACGACAACGGCGGCCTCTCCTGGGCAGCGGGACGGTCGGCGGCGTCGGCTGAGACGCTCTACGGCTGGGCCGATGCCTCCGACGCAGCGTCACCGTTCGTGCAGGTTGAGTCGCAGCGATCCAAGGTCGTCGCCACGATCGACTTCGACGAGGCGATCGACGCCGACACGCTGGTCGAAGTGCTCCGAGCCAATGGCATCGTCGATGTCGGTGGCTACCGCAAACTGGGCCGTAACCAGCTGCGCATTGGCATGTTCCCGGCGATCGACCCAGCTGACACCGAAGCGCTGACTCGCTGCCTCGACTACTGCATCGAGCGGCTGGCCTGACCGGCCAGCGGCTCAGGGCGTAATCCCAACCCGCGCAACCGGCTCGGCCGACGCTTGGCGACGGCGCGCTGAACTGGCAAGCGCCGACAGGACGGCGTTGCGCAGGTCACGAGGATCAATGAGATCGTCAAAGCTCAACCCGTTCGCGGAGCGATAGCTGGACTCGTTCTCCGCCGCCCGGAGATCAGACCGGGTGGCCTCATCGGCTCGGAGCGCGTTGCCGGCACCCGCAGCACCCATCGCGCCGAGCGTCGCTCCCGGAAAACCCAGGCTGACGGTTTGTTCGTCGTACGGGTTCATGGCCATCACGCTCGACCCAAAGCCGTAGGCCTTGCGGAGCGTGACATGGATCTTGACCGTCGTTGCCCGTGTCTGTGCTGCGAACATTCGGGCCCCCGCCCGCAGGATTCCCGCCTGTTCCGACGCCCGGCCCGCCAACACCCCGGGATTGTCGGCGAGAAAGACCAGAGGTAGGTGGAACGCATCACAGACCGCGATGAAGTGGGCTGCCTTGTCTGCGGCGTCGACATCAATCGACCCGGCGGTCACCGCCGGTTGGTTCGCGACAACGCCGACAACGTCACCTCCCACCCGGGCGAGCGCACAGATCATGGAGCTCCCGAAATCAGGCTGGACCTGAAAGAAGCTCCCGCCGTCGACCAGTCGCGAGATGACGAGGCGCATGTCGTAGGCCGCATTGCCGTCGCGGGGAATGACCGTGAGCAGATCGTCGAGCCGGCGAGGGCCGAGATCCGCCGTGTCGATCCAGGGAGGGCGCTCCCATGCCGACGAGCCGAAGAACGAGAGGTAGGTGCGAATGTCAGCCAGCAGCGAGTGGTCATCGGCTGCGACGTTGTGCACGACACCTGATGAGATCGCAACGCCCGGACCACCGAGCTCGGCCTTGTCGATGTCTTCACCAAGCGCCGCCTTCACAACCGGTGGGCCAGCGGTGAAAATAGCGGCGTCCGGTGTCATGACCGAGAAGTCACAGAGCGGCGCCGTGATGGCCCCATGGCCAGCCGACGAACCCATGACACCGCACACCATCGGCACGAGTCCCGAGAGCCGGCCCTGCGCCTGAAGGTCGCCGGGGCCTCCTCCGCCAGGATCACCGGGCTGAGGCGGGCGATGCCCGGCACCTTCCAGGAGCATCACCAACGGAATTCGTTCGCGCCGAGCGATATCGGCGAGGCGCCACCGTTTGCGACTGGCGGCCGGGCCGATCGACCCGCCGAGTGTGGTGAAGTCTTCTGCCCCGACGGCGACGGGACGGCCGTCCACAAGGCCGACGCCCGCAACGAGCGCATCGGCCGGCACGGTTCCGGCGAGCGCACCGATCTCGGTGAAACTTCCCGGGTCGAGGAGTTCATCGAGCCGTTGACGGGCATCGAGGCGACCCGCGTCGTGGCGTCGACCCAGCTTTTCGGCACCGCCCATCCCCTGTGCGGTGGTGCGTCTCGCAGCGAGATCGTCGAGGGTGTCATCCCAGTCATGGCCAGACATCGTCTCTGACACTACGACGACTGGACCGGCCCGGCGAGACGACCGGGCCTTGATCAGAGTTGGGCAAGCACGACGGTGTTCCATCCCACCACGGCGACATACCAGCCGGTGGTAATCACGAGTCCGAGGTCGATCGCTCGGGAGGATCGAGAACGGGCCAGCAGGAGCGCCACCACGCTGAGGGCAACGACCTTCAGACCCGCCACGGCGAAGACATTTGAGACGATCGGCTGGACGACCGGGTTGGTTTCGTGGCCACCGGCACGCAACACCAACTCCGTCGTGATGACATCGAGGAGGTTGAGCACCGAGAGCGCCACGAACACCCGCCATCGCTGGTCGAGTCGCGCCACGGCGGGCTGGTCAATTCGGGCATCCAGTCGCATCTCCACCCCACCGACGCTATCCCACCCTGGGTGGTCAGCGTCAAGACTCAGAGTGAGATGATTTCGGAGCTTTGTGGCGTGCTCAGCGTCCGATCGACGATCGACGCCATCGTCGCAACCAGTTCGTCGGCACGGACGCCCCAGGTCTCGAAGCCACGCTGGTGTGAACTCACCTGCGTGAGCATCGTGGTCACCACGCTGGCGATGGCGCCGGGCGACGCATCGTCGGGAATCGCCCCCGCCGCCCTCGCCTCGTGGGCGTGCTGTTGCACAGCGAGGAAGACACCGTTGAAGAGTCGCGTACGAAGCTGACGAAATCGATCGTCGCCCTCCAACGCGGCGAGATCAGCCACCCGGAGCAGATCGCCGTGCTCCTGGAAGAACGCAACGAACCCGGCGGCAAGATCGCGGGCAGCCTCAGAGGACTCCCAGCCTGCCTCGGTCACCAACTGACGCAGCCGGGGACCGCCGACCTCGACAAGGTCATCGAGCAACGCCAGCACCGCCGCTTCGACGTCGGGGAAGTACTGGTAGAAGGTCGCAGGGCTCGTGTCGGCCCGGCGCGAGATGTCGACCACCTTGAGGTCGCGGTACGGACCATCGCTCAGCGCGGCCCGCGTCGCCTCCAAGAGGCGGCTCCGGGTCGCCTTGCCCCGCCGACCGGCAACGCGGCCATCCGCAGCGCGCGGGCCGTCGGTGCCATCGAGGTCGATGCGGGGATCACTCACAGCCGATAACCCTAGCTGCCCGCGAACTCGGCTCGAAGTGCTGCATCGTGACTGCCAAGCGGCACGGCGTGCGCTGTCGGTGTCCGTCCCCGAGGCGGCGACACGGCAACCCGTTCGCCGTCGAGCATCGCCCACCAACCGGACTCATCGTCACCCTCAACCGTCGCTTGTTCCGGCGGGCGGCAAGCCCAAGCCGCCGATCGCACCAGCGGCACCTCGATGAACGCAGGATGGTCCGATGCCAGCACGTCGGCCGCCGATGCGGCAGCGGCCAGGCCGGTGAGTGGATCAGCGACTGCGTCGGCGACGAACACGGGCGGTCCTGCCCCGTCGAGCCAGAGCCCTCCGGCGACCGCAGCGTCGTCCCCGAATCCCACCCGGCCTGGCTGCTCGATCCGCCCATGGCCGGTGATTGACACCCACGACGTACCGGACCGCTCGAGCAGTTCGACCGGGTCGACCCCGAGGTTGGCCACAGCTCGTGGACGGGACGCCTCGATGACGAGATCGGCGGCAGCGAGCAATCGGAACAAAAACGCGACCTCATCGGGTGCAGACAGATCGATGGCGACGGACTCCTTGCCAGCGTTGAGGAGATCAAAGAACGGACGCGGACCGCTCCGGGCACCGTCAGGCCGGTCACGAGCCTCGACCTTGACCACCCGGGCCCCCGCCTCCAGCAACAGAGACGCAGCGAGTGGGCCAGCCCACAGCGCCGACAGGTCGACCACAAGCGGCCGCTCCCCAGCCCGAGGGTGACGCACCGGACTACGGGCGATGACACGGCTCGGTGATGCCACCGGTGGCTGCTCATTGGGCCGAGCGATAGCCAACCCGAGTTCGGTACCACGGGCGACGAGTTCGTCAACCGAGAGCGCCGTGATCAACCGACGGGTCGTCACCCAGTCCTCGGGTTCAACCGTGGCACGGAGCAGGGCGGGCAACAGGTCCAGGTCCGATCGACGCGGAAGGTTGAGCACCACCCACCCATCGGCTCCTCGTTCAAAACGGGCGAAGCCCCCGACCGACACCGACCCCCTGCGCTCGAAACCAGCAATGGCGGCTCGCTCCCCGAGCAGCGCGGGGCCATCAACGTCGACACGCTTCCCGAAGCGGGCGGTCATTGCCGCCACATCATCCGCAGCTGAGCGAGCCGCGACGGCAACCCCGGATGGCTCCGGGCGCGGGGGTCCTCCCGGTTGACCGGTGAGCAACATTGCGCCCGACGACGCCCACGCGACGAGATCGCTGATCGCCATGACGACCCGACGGTAGTGCAGGCATCTCGCCATCGACTTTTCGCCGGTCGATCGGCAGGCCAAACTGGCGGCCGTCCAGGGATCGACAGGGGGACTCGACATGGCCGAACTCAAGCCCGGTGCTCGTTTTCAAAGCACGGTGTGCACGACCGAAGTGATCGTGGTCAAGGGAGCAGGTGAGGCCGACCTCACATGCGGCGGCGCCGCAATGGTGCCTGCCGGCTCGGGCCAAATCGACGGCTCACCGGCGGATGGTGCCGACGGTGGTACCCAGCTCGGGAAGCGCTACGGCAACGGCGATGGCACCATCGAACTTCTCGCGACCAAGGCGGGCGACGGCTCGCTGGCTGTCGGCGACGAACCACTCGAGCTGGCCCAGGCCAAGACGCTCCCCGCCTCGGACTGACCGGGAATCGGTATGAACCTCATGATGCTGCTCGAGATGGCCGCAGACGGCCTCGGCGAGCGCATCGCCATCGGGCCGCGCGACCACGGCCTGAGTTATCGCCAGTTGTTCGAGCGGGCACAGGGCGCGGCCGACCGCTACCGCTCCACCGGGGTCGAGTCGGCCATGCTGTGCGACGAGTCGAGCCCGGCAATCCCGATCGCACTGTTCGGGTCAGCCTGGGCCGGAATCCCGTACGTCCCGCTGAACTACCGACTTCCCGCCGAAGATCTGCTCGGCCTGGCTGAGCGGGCTGGGTCCTCGATCGTGGTGAGCGACCCGGCCAACGCCGATCGACTCGAAACCTTGACCGGCGTGACCGCAGTTGCCGCTGGCGACTTCATCGCCGACCCAGCCGCCGGCGCCGACCCGCTCTCCAATCCATCCGACTGGAGCTTCGACCCGGACGACATCGCCGTATTGTTGTTCACCAGCGGCACGACCGGAAGCCCCAAGTCAGCGGTGCTGCGCCACAAGCACCTGGTCTCGTACATCCTCGGCTCCGTCGACTTCATGGGCGCAGCGGAAGACGAGGCGACGCTGGTGAGTGTCCCGCCGTACCACATCGCCGGAGTCGCAGCGATGCTGTCGTCGATCTATGCAGGCCGGCGGATCGTGCAACTGCCCCGCTTCGATGCCGACACCTGGATTGACACGGTTGAGGCCGAGGGTGTGACCCATGCAATGGTGGTTCCCACGATGCTGACCCGCATCGTCGATGCCCTCGACGCCCGAGGTGGCGAACCGTTGCTCGGCGTCCAGGCACTGTCCTACGGGGGCGGCAAGATGCCGCGACCGGTGATCGAGCGAGCGCTGGAACTCTTTCCGATCACCAACTTTGTCAATGCCTACGGCCTGACCGAAACCTCATCGACGATCGCGCTGCTCGGCCCCGATGACCATCGCATCGCGCAGTACAGCGACGACCCGACCGAGCAGCAACGGCTCAGTAGTGTGGGCCGGCCACTGCCTGGCGTTGAGGTCGAGGTTCGAGATGACGATGGTTCCGTCCTCCCGCCTGGCCAGATCGGGGAAATTTTCGTCCGCGGGGAGCAGGTCTCCGGCGAATATCGCGAGAAGGGCTCGCTGCTCGATGCCGAGGGTTGGTTCCCAACTCGCGACGGCGGGTTCGTCGACACCGACGGCTACCTGTTCATCCAAGGCCGCAACGACGACGTCATCATCCGAGGCGGCGAGAACATGTCGCCGGGAGAGATCGAGGACGTTGCCATCTCCCACGCCAACGTGCGTAACGCCGCAGCGATCGGCGTGCCCTGTCGGGAGTGGGGAGAGAAGGTCGTGCTCGTGGTCGTTCCCGATGGCGCCGACCCCGACCCATCGGAACTTGAAGAACTGATCCGCTCCCACCTGCGGTCAAGTCGAGTTCCCGCCCACATCGTCCTGACCGATGAACTGCCGCACAACGAGACCGGCAAGGTCCTGCGTCGAGTGCTGCGCGAAACCCACGCCCACCTCGGCGACGACCCGGCCGACTGACCATGACGACCGCGCCGGCGTGGTCACTCACCGACGCGGAAGCGGTCACCTCGTCAATCGACCTGGCTCGAACAGTGGGCGAGCCGGTCGGGGTTCCGGTCATCGTCCTCGCCATTGACGAAGCCGATGACCCGGCCCGGTGGCGACGCGCCACTGCGAAGCTGGCCCATCTCCCTGTCGTCACCATCGCAGCCGGGGGAGGCATCGCCGATGCCGAAGGCGATATCGATGCGCTGGTCGACGCCGTGCTCAACCGCCCACATGCAGCGACCGTCGCTGCGCTGCTCGGTCGCCACCTCCCCGCCGATCCGGTCGAGGCGTTCCACGCAGAGTCGCTCGCTTACGCCACGCTGCAGGCAGGCCCGGAGCACGCCGCCTGGCTGGCGATGAGAGGGCGTCGGGTGCGCCGTGACGATGCCCCTCGAGTTTGTCTCGACGGAACCGAGCCAGTGGTTTTGACCCTCACCCGGCCGCGATTGCACAACCTGCTCGACCGTCGGGGTCGTGACGAGCTCACGGATGCGTTTCGAACAATCGCTCTGCTCGATGAGGAGCTCTCAGTCCACTGGGTAGCAGAGGGACCGTCGTTCTGTGCGGGAGGCGACCCGGCCGAGTTCGGTACGGTCCCCGACCCGCCCACGGCCCACCTGGTCCGATCGAGTGCAAGTCCTGCGCTGGCACTCGCAGCGATCCGACACCGAGTACATGTGCACGTCCATGGGGCATGCGTGGGTGCGGGCATCGAACTTGCAGCACAGGCAGCAACCGTTACCGCTGACCCGGGCACGATCTTTCGTCTTCCCGAACTCACCATGGGTCTGATTCCAGGCGTTGGTGGAATGTGGAGCATCGCTCGTCGGATCGGCCGACGCCGTCTTCTCACCTGGCTCCTTCTCGATCGCGAGGTCGATGCACCCACCGCGAAGGCGTGGGGACTTGTCGACGCGATCGCAGTGAAGGCATCAGCTACGCCGTGACCGGTGAGTATCGGCGTCTGTCGTCGGCTCGGTCAGGTCGGGGCTGACGAGAGATCGTCAGATCAGGGTCGCGGCTCGCGCGGCAACCCAAGCACCCGCTCACCGATGACGTTTCGCTGCACCTGATTGGATCCGCCGTAGATGGTGTGGGCTCGGGTGTAGAGGAACGTCCGCTGGAGCCTTCCGATCGGATAGCTCGGCCCGTCTCCGTGTCCTTCGTGGGCATCGAGACCGCCGAGCATTCCTTCCGGCCCGGCAACCAACATCGCAAGTTCGCCCATTCGGCGATGCCAACCTGCCCAGTACAACTTGCCAATCGAGGCCTCGGGTCCTGGCACGCCGTCGTGAGCCAGGGCGGTCAGCATCCGAAGCTGGTTGTAGCGAAGGATCTCGAGACGAATATGCGCCTCGGTGAGTTCCTGACGTACCACAGGGTCGTCCCATTTGCCGTTGGCCTTCGCCAGCGCCAGGAGTTCCTCGAACTCCTGACGAAACGAAACCTGCTGGCCGAGGGTAGATGCGCCTCGCTCGAACGCGAGCGTGCCCATGGCGACACTCCACCCGTTCCCGACCCCGCCAACCACGAGGTCTTCATCACAGACCGCGTCGGAGAAAAAGGTCTCGTTGAACTCGGTGCCGCCGGTGATCTGCACAATGGGGCGGATCTCGATACCGGGCTGATCCATCGGCATGAGCAGATAGCTCAAACCGGCATGGCGTTCACTCCCGGGTTCGGTCCGGGCGACGACAAAGATCCAATCGGCGAACTGGGCAAGCGAGGTCCAGACCTTCTGACCGTTGACGACCCAGCGACCGTCGACCAGTTCGGCGCGCGTCTTCACGTTGGACAGGTCTGAGCCGGCATCAGGCTCGGAGTAGCCCTGACACCACAGTTCTTCGCCGGAGAGGATGCTCGGCACGAACCGTTGCTGCTGAGCTTCAGAACCGAAGGCCATCAGGGTCGGTCCAAGCAGCGTGACCCCCATGTTCGGGATCCGGCCCGGTGCTCGAGCCTCGACATAGGTGAGGTGGAAGACCACCTGCTCAGCAAGGGAACACTCACGGCCGCCAATCGATTTCGGAAAATCGATGCCCAGCCACCCGCCCTCCGCAAGCTCTCGTTCCCAGGCGATCTGCACCTCGGCCGGAATGTCCTCGTGTCCGGTCAGCCCCTTCCCGCGATGGGTTCCGAACTCACCGACGAGGTGTTCCTCGAGCCAGGTACGGACCTCGTCTTGAAACTCAGCGAGGTCGGCGTCGAGGCGAACGTCCATAGCGAAAAGCCTAGCGCTCGACCTGACGGACCGTCAGATGCGAAGATCCTGCCCGTGCCTGCATCGACACCATCTCAACCGACCATGACGATCGCCGAAGTTGACGCGCTTCTCACCGGAGCGGGCGGCTTCTTCGAGACCACCACGGCCACCGTCAACGGGGTCGAGGTCACCACCGCCAAGAACCGGCCACCACACCTCCGAGCCCTGTTGCAGAACTCCGCCAACCACGGTGGCGATGGCAGCGCCCGCTACTACGTGTTCGATGACGGAACCGAAGCCACCTTTGCGGAGAACATTGCTACGGCGGCGTCGCTGGCGGCTGGTCTCGCCGAACGCTACGGCATCGGCCACGGGGACCGTGTCGCGATCCTCGCCGCGAACTCCCCCGAGTGGATTCAGACCTTCTGGGCGGTCACCTCGCTCGGCGCAATCGTGGTGGCGATGAACGGATGGTGGACCGAAGACGAGATCCGGTACGGCCTCGAACTCACCACCCCGAAGCTGCTCCTCGCCGATCAGAAGCGAGCGGCACGGCTGACCGGTGACCCCGGCGTCCCGATGGTGGTTTTCGAAGACGACTTCGCATCGCTGCGCGATCACGCACCCGGTGCGTCACTGCCGGACCAGCCGATCATGGAGGACGACCCAGCAACGATCCTGTTCACCAGTGGCACGACGGGACGTCCCAAGGGTGCCGTCATCACCCATCGCAACTTCAACGCGTACATCACGTGTGCGTTCATCCTCGGTGCTCGGGATGCCTTCCGGTTCCCCGCTGATCCCGACGCTCCACCGAAGCCACCGATGCTGTCGCTCGCAGCGAGTCCGCTCTTCCACATCTCCGGTCTCCATTCGTGCTGTGTCACTGCGGTTGCCTCCGGAATGGGGCACGTGTGGACGACGGGTCGCTTCGATCCAGAGAAAGTGCTTCAGCTCACCGAGCAGCACCAGATCACCCGACTCAGCGGCGTCACCACCCAAATCTGGCGGATCATCGAGCATCCGAAGTTCGGCGACTACGACACGTCGAGCGTGGCCTCTATCGGTGGCGGTGGGTCGGTCTGGTCGCCCGAGCTCTTGCGAGCCTGCCGGTCTGCGCTGCCACACGCCGAACGGGCCGTCGGCGTCGGCTATGGCCTCACCGAGTGCTCGGGCCTCGCGACCCATGCTGGGGACGAGGTGCTCCTCGAGCATCCCGATTCGGTGGGCGCTCCCATTCCGACGTGTGAACTTGCCATCCACGATGATGACGACAACCCACTGCCCGACGGCGAAATCGGCAACGTCATGTTGCGAGGTCCGATGGTCACACCGGGCTACTGGGACAATCCCGAAGCGACCACTGACACGATCCGGCCCGGTGGTTGGTTGCGGACCGGCGATTTCGGGCGGGTCGAGAACGGCCTGCTTTTTCTTGCCAGCCGCCGCAACGACCTGATCATTCGCGGGGGCGAGAACATCTATCCGGTCGAAATCGAGAACCGACTCGATGAGCACCCCGACGTGCGAGAGGTCGTGGTGTTCGGTGTCGAGCACCGCGAACTCGGTCACGAGGTCAAGGCGGTCGTTGTGGCGCAGCCCGGCGCAACACTCGACGAGACCGACCTGTCGGCCTTCGTCGGTGAGACACTCGCCGCACACAAGGTCCCTGCGCACTGGGAACTTCGCACCGAACCCCTGCCTCGCAACGCAACCGGCAAGATCCTCAAGCAGGTGGTGGCCGGGCACGCGGAGAACACCTTCATCGAGGAATAGGCGACAACCCCGATGCTCACCGAGATCGCCCGTCGGGCCGCGGTCGAGTTTGCCGACACCGACGCGTTCGTGACCGAACACGGATGGGCGATCACCTACGCCGAGCTTGATCGAGCCGCTGATGAGGCGGCGGCCGGGCTCGCCGATCGCGGCATCGGGGAAGGATCCGTGGTCGCGCTCGCGACCCCATCGAACGTCGACTACGTCGTTGCGTACCTGGCCGCAGCGCGCCTCGGTGCCGTGACCGCCGGCCTCAATCCTCGATTCACCGGCGCAGAACTTCGCTCGTGTCTGGCTGTGCTCGCAGCCGACCTGGTGATTGCTTCACCTGAACTCGCCGAAGCGATAGGGCCGCTCGACGATCCGATCGCGACCGTCCGACCCGGCAGTGACGCAGCGACCGTTGCTGCTCGATTCCGAACGCCCGGAGCGGGGCCCGCGCCGACACTCGCCCCTGATCCGGAACGTCCCGTCTGTATCTGTTTCACCAGCGGCTCGACCGGCCAGCCGCGCGGCGGCTGGTATGCCAACCGACAACTGCAGGCGATCGCCGACCTCGACACCGGCGGCGCGTGGGGAGGCGGCGGCCACGGGTTGTCGTCGGTTGCGATGGCTCACGTTGGCTTCATGACGAAGCTGCCGTGGATGCTCGCCTCCGGCCGAACCACGCACCTGCTGGAGCGGTGGCAGGCGCGACCGGTGCTGGACCTCATCACTCGTCACAAGATGGCGGCAGTGACGGGCGTTGCGCCACAGATTGCGCTCCTGCTCGCGCTCCCCGACATCACCGAACATGACTTCGAACACGTGAAGGCGATCGTGGCTGGCGGCGCTGCATCGCCTCCCGCCCTCGTCGATGAGGCCCGACGGGTCTTCGGCGCGCCGTACTCGATCCGCTACAGCTCCACCGAGAGCGGTGGTATCGGCCTCGGCACGGCCCTCGACGCCGACGATGACGAGGCACTCCACTCGATCGGCCGCCCCCGACCCGGTGTCGAAGCCGAGATTCGTACCGAGACGGGAGACCCGGTCGACGATGGCGACATCGGCGAACTGTGGTTGCGGTCTCCTGCGGTGATGTCCGGATACTGGAACGATCCGGGCGGTACCGCCGAAACGCTCGTCGACGGCTGGCTCCGCACCGGTGACCTCGCCATTCGCGCCTCAGACGGCGTGTTTCGGCTCCGCGGCCGGGTGAAGGAGATGTTCATCCGAGGGGGCTACAACGTCTACCCCATGGAGGTCGAGGCCGCGCTGGCCACCCACCCTGATGTGAGCGAAGTTGCGGTCGTCCCGCGCCCTGACCGGGTCATGGGTGAGATTGGGGTTGCGGTCGTCGTGCCCACCGATCCAGCCGAGCCACCTTCGCTCGAGGCGCTCCGGAGTCATGGGGAGCGCACACTCGCCCGCCACAAACTGCCCGAAGCGATCCGGATCACCGCTGAGCTGCCCCGGAATGCGAGCGACAAAATCGACCGCCGCAGCCTGGCCGCTACCGAAACAGCGTCGAGCGACTGATCGGGCTCACCGGCGTCGTTGGGTACGCCCCTTCCGTCCGCCACCGCTGCGCCGCTGTCGCTCCTCCTCTCGAAGCCGAAGCGCACTGAGTTCATCGGCCAACTCGAGGAACAACCGCACCCGCATCGCTGATATCTCACCTGCGTCGACTTCGCCCTGGACAGCACACCCTGGTTCGCCCCCGTGCGCACAGTCACGGAAACGACAGTGTTCAGCAAGTTCGACAAGGTCGCCGAAGACCAGATCAACCGCGTGCTCGGCCTCCCACAATCCCAAGGTCCGAATGCCAGGCGTGTCGAGCACCATGCCCGCGTCGTTGGGCAACAGGACAAGTTCCCGAGCAGTGGTGGTGTGGCGACCTTCGGCATCGCTCGACCGAACCTCACCGACCTCGAGCACCGCATCACCGACGAGCGCATTGACGAGTGATGACTTGCCCGCACCACTCTCCCCCACCAAGGCAAGGGTCCGGCCAGTCCCGATCTGGCCGAGCAGCTGTTCCAGCCCTTGGCCGTCGACAACGCTGGTGACGATCACCGGAAGGCCACCAGCAACGGCATCAACGATCTCTCGAGCTCCGTTCGGGTCGTCAACCTCGTCAGCTTTTGTCAGCACGACGATCGCCTCGGCGCCGCTGTCGAGTGCCATCACCAACAGCCGTTCGAGCCAGCCGGCCTGAATGGGGCGATCGAGACCGAGCACCGCGGCGACGACATCGACATTGCTCGCCAGCACCTGTTCGACATCCTTTTCCGCAGGGTCACGCCGGCTGACTGCGGTGCGCCGCGGCAGCACCCGCTCGATGATCGGGCCGAGCCCTTCAACCTCACCGACCTCGACCAGATCACCCGTCACTGGGGCGACCTCGCCTTGGGCCCGCATCGAATCGGACAGCACTCGGAGACGTCCCTGATCGGTCATCACATCGGATTCACCCCGGTCGACTCGCACGACGCGACCTCGACGGCTGCCTTCGGTCCAGACGCCATCGGCAACGTGCTCAAGGCCCCAAGCGTCAAGCGGGGTGGTCACCAGACATGCTCCATGCCCGCCAGTCTGCCCGAACAACACACGTCCGTCGGACCGGGAACCATTGGCGTCGTTGCGTCGTTCCCTCGGCATGCTGAACGACGTGGAGAACCCGATCCCCGATAGAACCGCGCCGGCGCGCACCGTCCCTGGGTGGATGGGTGCGGTGGCTGGACTCGCCGCGGCAGCCGTATCCCTGGCGTTCGGACAGTTGATCGAGGGTGTCTCAGACACCATCCCGGGTCTCGTGCTTGGCGTGGGCGAACTCGTCATCGACTACACGCCGGGATGGGCGGCGGAGGAATCGATCGAGAATCTCGGCACGGCTGGCAAAGGCAACCTCCTGCTCGGTATCACGGTCGTGTCATTCCTGCTGGCTGCCGTGATCGGCGAGGTTGCGCTCCGTCGAGGCGATCGATTCGGGGTCGCAGGATTCGCTGTCTTCGGACTCATCGGGGGCTGGGCTACCGCCCGCAACCCGCAGTCACCCTTTGTTTCCAGCTGGTTCTGGGCGCTCGTTGCGGCCGGACTCGGCATCGCCACCCTCCGATTCCTCTTGCGTCAGGCGCGACGCGCGAACACCCAGCCTGTCCCGGCAGTGGGCCTCGACGCGCCGATTGCAAGTCCGCTCGACCCGCCCCAGACCCGGCGAGCGTTCCTTGGCTTCTCTGCCGGTGCCGGAGCCGTCGCCCTCACCAGCGTCGGAATCGGCCGTGTAGCCGACGGGACGGGGGCGGGCGACCTCGCCCGGGCCGACGTGGTGTTGCCTGACGTCGCAGCCGAGTCAACGAGCACCACAGCGACGCAACGGGCGACGGGCACCGTGTCCACTGAGCCGTTTGATATCCCCGGCATCTCGGACTGGGTCACACCATCAACCGGCAATCAGTTCTACCGAATCGACACGGCGCTGACCTTTCCCCAGGTCGACCCCGAGTCATGGTCGCTGAAGATCACCGGCATGGTCGACAATCCGTACGAACTGTCCTACGACGACATCCTCGGCATGGATCTCGTGGAACGCACCATCACGCTGTCTTGCGTTTCGAACCCGATCGGCGGGGATCTCGTCGGTAACGCTGTGTGGACCGGCGTACCGCTTGTCGACATCCTCGACCGAGCCGGGGTTCAGGATGGGGCGACGCAGGTCGTTGGCCGCTCGGTCGATGACTTCACCGCCGGGTTCCCAACGGAGACGATCTACGACGGCCGCAACGCTTTGCTCGTCGTTGGCCAGAACGGCGAACCTCTCCAGGTCCGTCACGGATTCCCGGCTCGACTCGTGGTCGCTGGGCTCTACGGCTATGTCTCGGCGACAAAGTGGCTGGAGGAGATCAACCTCACCACGTGGGAGTCGTTCAACGGCTACTGGATCAACCTCGGCTGGGCAAAGGAAGGCCCCATGAAGACGACCTCACGCGTCGATGTGCCTGCCCATCGAAGCCAGGTCGAAGCCGGACCGACTGCGGTTGCGGGGGTGGCGTGGTCACCGGTCCGCGGCATCGAGGCGGTCGAGATTTCCATCGACGACGGCGAGTGGCTTCCCTGCGACCTCGCCGTCCCCGGAACCGACGAGACGTGGGTCCAATGGAAGGCCGAATGGGACGCGGAACCAGGGGTGCACCGCATCGAGGTCCGAGCGATCGACAAGACCGGAGCGCTCCAGCCCGCTGGGCCCAAAGACGTCGCCCCCGACGGTGCCGAGGGCTACCACTCCGTCCTCGTCAACGTCGTGTGACCAGCCCACAGCTGGGGCCCGGGGTTGGGCCGCCTCCTTTGCAGTCGACGTCATCGAGCGTTCACACAAGGGTCCACCATCGGGCGCAGAAGTCATGCGTAGGTTTGGGAGTACATGACGAGCACACGTCGTACCTACGTCCTCGACACGTCGGTCCTGCTGAGCGAGCCCCAGGCCCTTCGTCGTTTCGAGGAACACGCCGTCGTTCTTCCGTTGGTCGTGCTGACCGAACTGGAAGCCAAACGAAACCACCCGGAACTCGGGTGGGCCGCGCGCACGGCACTCCGAAGTCTTGAGGAGCTCCGGGAGCGGCACGGTTCACTACTTGAAGAACTCCCGGTCAACGAGCATGGCGGCACGATCCGAGTCGAGCTGAACCACACCAACGTAGAACCACTCCCCGAAGCGCTTCGCAACGACGCCAACGACCACCGGATCTTGACCGTCGCCCACAACCTGTCGCTCGAAGGCATGCCGGTCACACTCGTCACCAAAGACCTGCCGCTGCGCCTCAAGGCCGGTGTGGTCGGGCTCGACGCTGCCGAGTACCGAGACACCGATGTGGCTGACGGCAGCTGGACGGGATTCACCGACCTCGTCGTGGAAGGTGGCGTCGTCGACGAGTTCTTCGACGAAGGGGTCGTTGACCTCTACGAAGCCCGCGACCTCCCGGTCAACACCGGCATCACGCTGGTCGCAGGGTCACAATCTGGTCTCGGGCGGATCCGAGAAGACAAGCGGATCCACCGGATCCCCGACCGCAGCGTGTTCGATGTCCGACCGCGGTCACGAGAGCAGCACATCGCCCTTGATCTCCTCACCGACGACGAGGTCGGCATCGTGTCACTGGGTGGCCGGGCCGGCACCGGCAAGAGTGTGCTGGCTCTCGCAGCAGCACTCGACTCGGTGCTCGAACACCGAACCCACAGCAAGGTCATCGTCTTCCGCCCGCTGTACGCAGTCGGCGGCCAAGACATCGGCTACCTGCCCGGTTCTGAAGCAGAGAAGATGTCGCCGTGGGCCGCCGCCGTGACCGATGCTCTCGAGGCGATCGCCGGGCCGGAAGTCGTCGATGAGATCATCCATCGCGAACTGCTGGAGATTCTGCCGCTGACCCACATCCGCGGCCGGTCGATCACCGACGCCTTCATCATCGTCGACGAGGCCCAGAACCTCGAGCGCAATGTGTTGCTCACCGCCCTGACTCGGATCGGGGACAACTCAAAGGTGGTCCTCACCCACGATGTTGCGCAGCGCGACAACCTGCGGGTTGGTCGCTATGACGGCATCGGCGCCGTGGTCGATCATCTGCGTGGCCATCCGCTGTTCGGACACATCACCCTCACCCGAAGCGAACGCAGTCCGGTGGCGGCACTGGTTGCAGGCCTGCTCGACGGCCACGGCTGATCGATATCGGCGAGCCGGCCGCACGCCAGCTCAGCGGCACGAGTCAGCCAGCCGACAGTTTCTGCATCATGGCAGCCATCTGGTCGCGGACGGCGTCCAGTGCCTTGTACGGGCGCATCATCACCTTGAACTCGATGATCCAGCCGTCATCGTCGCAGGTGATGATGTCGACACCGTTTACGGAGATCTCGCCGACCATCGTTTCGAACTCGAGCATCGCATGGTGTCCGTCTGCGATCTTCTTCGTGTAGCGGAACTTCCCGTGCTCGTCTTCGCTCGTCACCGGCTGCGCAGCAGCCTTGTCTCCCGGCAGGACATTCGCCGCGGCCGAGAGATACAGCTTGGATATCTCTCGCCCCCGCTGGGGTGAGAACACGACCGGAGAGTAGAAGATGCAGTCCTCATGCAGGAGCGCGTCGAGGCCACCCGGCAGGTCGCCGCGAAGGTGCTGGTGCCAACGGTCGAGGACATCGTGGATCGGATCGGACGTGCTCATGGACCCGATCATGTCATGGCCCGAGCCCGCTAGTGTCCACTGCATGAGCCCTGAGATGTCCACTGAGCGCGAGACCCTCGACTATGCGACGTACGGTGCCGCTGTCCGCGAGCTTGCCCAGCAGGTCGCCGACGACGGATTCCGTCCGGAGATGATCCTTGCGATCGCTCGTGGTGGGCTCTTCGTAGCCGGCTCGCTCGGCTACGCACTGTCGGTCAAAAACATTTACGTCATGAACTGTGAGTACTACACCGGCGTCGACGAACGATTGCCGGTTCCGGTGATGCTCCCGCCCTATGTCGACTTTGTCGACATGGAGGATGCCAAGGTCCTCATCGCCGATGATGTCGCAGATACGGGCCACACCTTGAAGATGGTGCACGACCATGCAGTCAAACGGGTGGGAGAGGTCCGCTCGGCTGTGCTCTACGAGAAGTCACACTCGTTGGTGAAGTGCGAGTACGTCTGGAAGCGAACCGACCAGTGGATCAACTTCCCGTGGTCGACCGAACCCCCGGTGGTGTCAGCTGAAGATGCCCGGCACAAGGTGCTGGACGCCTGAGCACACCCAGTTCGTCAGGCTTCAGTTGCCGAGGACCTCGGCGTTGAACCGTTCGAGCACCGACAGCTTCTCGGGCCCGACGATGGCGAAGTCGGGGACGAGGAGTTCGTGGACACCAACGGCTTCGTACTCCTCAATCACAGCCTTGAGTTCGTCGACCGTGCCGACCAACCCGGACCGCGGACCCATCGAGTCCCGCATGCTCTGAGCCTGTTCGGCATCGTCGACAATGATCAAGAGACCCACTGCCGTGATGTGGAGGTCGTCGAACGAACGCCCTTCACGGTCGCAGTGTCCGCGCAACACATCAAGGTGACCGGCGATCGTGTCGGGGCGGCCCCAGGCGTTCCATTCGTCGGCATGACGAGCAACGGTGCGCAGCGTCCGCTTGGCCCCCGCACCACCCACCATGATCGGCAGTCGGCCGTTGACCGGCCCGGGTGCAACCGGGGCTTGGGTGAGTTGATAGTGCGACCCGGTGAAGTCGACTCGGCCGTCCCCGGCTTCGAACATCACGCGACACAGGGCAACCGCCTCCTCAAGCATGTCGGATCGATCCTTCACCGACGGGAGCGGGATGCCGAAGCGCTGATGCTCATTCAGCTGCCAGCCGGCACCCAAGCCCAGGACGGCTCGACCGCCGGAGATGTTGTCGAGCGTGAGGGCCATCTTCGCGACGACCGCAGGGTGACGGTAGGTGTTGCCGCCGACCATCAGGCCGAGCCGAACCTCCTCAACCGAACCGGCGAGGGCACCGAGGGTCACCCACCCCTCCAGCATCGGGCCCATCTCGGCATCGGTCGGTCCCGGACCGTTGTCGGAGTCGGCGACCGGCATGAAGTGATCTGGCACCCACACCCCCCGCCAGCCGGCATCGGCCGCAAACTGCGCTCCGGCACGGATGTCGTCGAAGGTCTGGCCAATGGTGGCCCAATACGAAAACTGCATTCGGTCAGGCTAGGCCACCTTCGGGCGCGGCAGCCGGGCTCAGAACGTCGAGACGGTCCCCTGCGCATCAGGCCCGATTGTCGCCGGGACGACAGCGGGCGCCGCTGAGAACGCCACAGTGCCGCTGGGAGCAGCTGCGATCTTGCCGTAGCCGCCCGGACCGCCGATGCCCTTGGTGTAGTAGAGCGCTAAGACCCGGTCGATCGTTACGCGCTCCAGCACGGGAGTGATCCCTTCATACTGCGCAACCGCCCGAAGAAGCTTGCACACATCCACAGGCAGATACGGGCGCAGGTCGCCGTCTCGCTGACGGCAACGATCTCGGAGGTAGTCGGCTGCGTCGGCATCACAGCTGATGCCCATGGCGTGCGCGACCCGGGCCAGGATCCAGTCGAATGCATCGGCGGTGATCGGGCCGATGAAGATCTTGGACTGGATTCGTCGGAAGAACGCCTCGTCGCCCAAATCGGCCGGGTCGAGGTTGGTCGACAGGACAACCTTCACATCGAACGGCACCTCGAAGTTGACGCCATAGTTCAGCGATAGGAAATCGATCCTCCGGTCGAGGGGCACGATCCAACGGTTGAGCAACTGGTCAGGGGTGAGGACTTGGCGTCCGAAATCGTCGATCACCATCACACCGTTGTTGGCTTTCATCTGAAGCGGGGCGAGATACACACCTGAGCTGCGGTCGTAGGTCAGGTCCAGCATTGCGCCGGTGAGTTCACCGCCCACCACCACACGTGGGCGGTGACAGAGGACCCAGCGAGGATCGAGATCCTGGGGTTGCGTGTCGACTGCGTTATGCACCGTCTGGTCGAAAACCGAGATGATCTGACTGTCGACCTCGACGGCGTGCGGAACGAGGACGGCGTCCGGGCTGACCCGAACGATCCGCTCGGCGATGGAGGTCTTGCCCGTTCCCGGCGGCCCGTAGAGGAACACTGCGCCGTTGGCGTTGAGTGCCGGGCCGAGCTCATCGAGGAGCTCATCGGCGATGACGAGATCAGCGAACGCCTGACGGACCCGGTCCCGGTTGACGGACACGGCAAGCCGCTGTTCGGCAACAACGGACCGGTACGACTCGAGCGACACGGGCGCGGGCCCGGCATAGCGAGACTGGGTCAACCGATCGCTGGCGTGATCCTGGCCGAGGGCGGTCAACGCGATCCGGAAGTCGCGCCCGTCCATGCCGAGGACCTCGACCTCCTTCTTCTCCCGGAGTTCCTGCACGACCCGGTCAACCAGCGAGGGATGCAAGGCCAACGAACCACACAGACTGTGGACGTTGGTCTTTCCTTCGAGCAGGCAGCGCCGCAGGATCAAGTCGGTGACGAGCGCCTCAGGGACACCCAGCCCGGCGAGAGACGTTGGGGTCTGCAACTGATGGGTCAACTCGTTCGCTCTCGACACCCGCTTCCATCGGCGGCATACCGTCAGGCCTGAGGCCTCGAGCGCGAGTACGCGACTCGGTTCAGCGCTCCTCGCGCCGGTACGCGATACCAAGGCCAGCGGGTGCTGGCGACGGCTGATGGCGTGCCCGGATCGAAATGATGATCAACACGATCACGGTGAGGATGTACGGGAGCATCGACAGCAAGATCGGAGAGAAATCGACGCCAAACGGTTGCAGGCGAGTCTGCAAGGCAAGGGTGAATCCGAACAGCACTGCTCCCGTGGCGACCCGGCCCGCACGCCATGCTCCGAAGATGACGAGCGCGACAGCAATCCAGCCGCGGCCTGCCGTGAGGCCTTCGCTCCATGCGCCGACAATCGCCGTCGTCGTGAGATACGCCCCGGAGAGGCCTGCGAATGCGCCGCCGACCAGCACCGCCGCTGCCCGTGTGCCCAGGACCGAATGGCCTGCTGCGTCGGCTGTCGATGCGCTCTCGCCTACGGCACGAAGACCGAGTCCGACACCGGTCCGATTCATGACGAACCATGTTCCAATCCCCAGTGCGACGGCGAGATAGGTGACCGGTGTTGCCGAGAGCACGGTTTCACCGACCCAGGGGATGTCGCTCAGAACGGGAATGTCGACGTCAGCGAACTGCGAGCGGCGGGTGTCGTCGGTGTAGCTGTCACCGATGAAGTTGGCCATCCCCAGCCCGAGGATGGTGAGGGCCAGGCCACTCACCACCTGGTCAGCGCCCAAACCCACGGCAAAGATCGCATGGACACCTGCAGCGCAGGCACCAGCGAACGCGCCAGCGAGCAGCCCGAGCCATGGCGAACCGGTACTGACGGCACCGATGTAGCCGCATACGGCCCCGACCGCCATCATCCCCTCGACGCCGAGGTTCAGAACCCCTGATCGCTCCGCGATCGCCTCACCGAGTGCAGCCAGGTACAGCAGGGTGGCGAACTGGATCGTGGCCACGATCAGTCCGAGGAGCGCGGCCTCGCTGATATCGAGGGCGGCGAGCTGCTGGATCATGACGCCACCATCTTTCGCTCTGCAACCACCACGTGATGGGTGGAGAGCACGGCGGCCCCGATGGCCCCGAAGAGGATGAGCGCCTGGAGAATTCCGGCTACCGCCGGCGAGATCCCGAGGGTTTGAATCGACTGGCCGCCGACTTGGACGGCACCGAAGAACACAGCCACGAGGGCAACACCCGATGGTCTCATCAGGGCGAGCGCAGCGACGATGATGCCGGCGAAGCCGAACCCGTTCGAGATGTTCTCGTTCAGACGGGCGGCCGTGCCCGCGAGTTCGATGCCACCGGCAAACCCGGCGACTGCACCCGACAGGAGCATCACACCGAGCACCTTCTTCCGCATCGAGATACCGGCGTAGGCCGCCGTCTTGACCGACGCGCCGGCAATCCGCAGCTCGTAGCCCCACACACTTCGATTCACGAACCAGGCGAACCCGGCGATCACAACCAAGGCCAAGAGGACGCCGAGGTGCGAGCGTTCCCAGATGATGCCCAGCTGCGACCCTTCCGGCTTAGCGGTGATCTGGGGGAAGCCGAAGCCATCAGGGTCTTTCCAGGGACCGGTTTGCAGGTACACGATGAGGCGAACGGCGACCTCGTTGAGCATGAGCGTCGTGATGATCTCGCTGACACCGATCTCGGCTTTTGCCAATCCAGGTCCGAGCGCCCACAACGCACCACCGATCGCGGCTCCGATCAGCATCGCAGTGATCAGGACCGGACTCGGCCAATCAGCCCCGATTCGGCCGACCAGGGTCGCCGCTGTCGCACCGAACATGATCTGGCCCTCGGCACCGATGTTCCAGAGCCCCATGGTCGCGGCGATCGACACCGCAAGGCCGGCGAGGGCCAGGGGTACCGCTCGGTTGATGGTTGCCGACAGCGTGTCGGCGGTGCCGAAGCTTCGGTCCCACATGCGCTGATAGGTGTCGAGCACCGGGTCACCCGAGACCGTGAGCAGAACAGCTCCAACGACGAGCGCGAAGAGCAGTCCGACAAAGAACGCCAGTGGTTGGCCGCCACGAAGGACTTCTTCTCGACGGCGAAGTACGAGACGTTTCACGTGTCGGCTCCTGCCGCCGAACCCATCATCGCTTCTCCGATCTCGATGCGGGTCGCTTCCCGCGCATCAAACTCGCCAACGATCCGGCCTTCGTTCATGACGAGAATGCGGTCGGCCAAGGCGAGCAGTTCGTCAAGATCTTCAGACACCAGGAGAACCCCCGTGCCCTCGTCGCGCTGCTGCACGAGGAGGCGCTGGATCGCTCCGACGCCGGCGACATCAAGCCCCCTCGTCGGTTGGGATGCGACGACGACATCAGGCTTTCCGGAGAGTTCGCGCCCCAGCAGCAGACGCTGGAGATTGCCGCCAGAGAGCCCGGCAAGCGGGGCCTCGCGCTTGCCGATCTTCACCTCGAATTCCTTCACGATGCGTTCCATGAAGCTTCGGGCGGACGCCCAGTTCAGGATGGGACCCCGACGGAGCGTTCGGTACTCCCGCATCACGGCGTTCTCGGTGACGGGAAGCTTCGGGGCGAGGCCCACGCCGAGCCTGTCCTCGGGCACGTAGGCGAGCCCGGCAGCGAAGCGCTGCTGTGGTGGCGCATCCGTCACGTCGGCCCGCATCACGGTGACGGTGCCGCTCTCAACCGACTCAAGACCAGCGATAGCGTCGGTGAGCGCCCGCTGGCCATTCCCGGCCACACCGGCGATCCCGACAATCTCACCGGAACGGACTTCAAGTGACACGCCGTCGACGGCCAACAGGCCTCGAGCATCGCGGACCGAGAGGTTGTCAATAATCAGCGCCGGATCGCCGGGCATGGCCACGGCAATCGGAACCCCTTCGACCTTGGTATCGCCGACCATGAGCCGGGCAAGCTCGGCGGCGTCAACGTCAGCGACGGGAATCGACGCCGCCACGGTCTCCCCGCCGCGCAGAACGGTCGCCTCGTCGCAGAAGGAGACAACCTCATCAAGTTTGTGTGAGATGAAGATCACGGACCGGCCATCGTCGACCATGCGCCGCAGGACCTCACCAAGCTCGACCGCCTCCTGCGGAGTCAGGACTGCGGTGGGCTCATCGAGAATAAGGACGCGGGCATCTCGCCACAGCGCCTTCAGGATTTCGACCCGCTGCCGCTCCCCCATCGAAAGTTGCCATACCGGACGGCCCGGTTCGGCTTCGAACCCGAAGCGGTCGGCCAGCGCACCGACCTCCTGCTCGATCTGCGACGTGTCGATGAAAGTCGGGGCTGCACCCAGCACGACGTTCTCGGCGACCGTGAATGTAGGTACGAGGCGGAACTCCTGGTGCACCATCCCAATGCCCGCAGCGAGGGCATCCGATGGCGCCGAAAACCGCATCTCCTGACCGTCGAGTCGGATATGGCCTTCATCCGGGCGATAGACGCCCGCAAGGCAATTCATCAGGGTGGTCTTCCCGGCGCCGTTCTCACCAAGCACGGCGTGCACCGTGCCGGGACGGACCGTGAGGCCCGCCCCGGCATTGGCGACAACGCCGGGAAACCGTTTCCAAATGCCGTCGAGTTCGACGGCAGGGTGGGTCACCCTTCGGCCGAACCGACCACGCCTTCAACGAAGACGCTCATGCCGAGAAGGCTCAGGCCATCATCAGCGAAGTCGGGCGGGGTCACCCCGGCGGCGATGATCTCGTTGCCGTCCTGATCGTTGATCGGGCCGGTGAACGGGTCGAAGCTTCCGCTGATCATTTCCTGGCTGCGCTGATCAATGAGGTCGCGAATGTCCTGCGACACGTCGTCCGCCAGCGAACCGATCTGCACCATGCCGGTCTCCATGCCAGGCCAGGTGCCGCCACCAGCGAACGAACCGTCAGCCACCGATTCGATGGCCAGGGCGTAGTAGTGGCCCCAGTTCCAGATGGCCGACGACAGGTAGGCGTTCGGGGCGAACTCGCTCATGTCGGAGTTGTACGAGATCCAACGGGCGCATGCTGCCTCGGCGCGCTCACCGGCGGCGGTGGAGTCCTGGTGCATAGCGATGACGTCGGCACCACCATCGAGGAGGGCCTGTGCAGCCTCGCCCTCAACGGCCGGGTCGAACCAGGTGCTGGTCCAGTTGACGGTGACGGTGGCGTCCGGGTTGACCTCGCGAACACCGAGGGTGAAGGCGTTGATGCCGCGGATCACCTCAGGAATCGGGAACGCGGCCACGTAGCCGATCTCGTTGGTCTCCGTCGCTGCACCGGCGGTAAGGCCGGTGAGATAGCGAGCCTGGTAGATCCGGCCGAAGTAGTTGCCGAAGTTGGAGTCGTTGCTCTTGTAGCCGGTGGCGTGGAAGAAATCGACGTCGGGGAACTCAGCCGACAGGGCTTCCATCGCGTCCATGTAGCCGAAGGAAGTCGCGAACACGGCGTCGGCGCCGTCAGCGATGAAGTCTCGAACCGACTGCTCGAATTCGGGGCTGCCCTCCGCAATGTTTTCGACCGTCAGCAAGTTTGCTCCGGTCGCCTCCGCAGCCTGCTCGGCACCGCGGTGGTGGGCCCAGGTCCAGCCGGCGTCCCCCGGATCGGTGAGGTACACGAACGCAGCGGTCACGTCGCTCGCATCGACGTCGCTGGTGGTGTCGTCCGGCTTGATCGGGTCAGCGGTGCTGCCGCTGCGCTCACAGCCAGAGTCGGACTCTGAGCTACCAGCGTCAGACGACGAGCTCGATGTCTCGTCGTCGTCGCCGCAGCCCGCAGCTACAACAGCGAGGATGGACAGGACAGAAAGAAAGAGCCACAGTTGGCGGCGCATTGGTACCCCTCCCAGGATAAGTCGCACCCCCCAACCTAGGTCATCTGATGGCGCTGTCAATCGGAACAGGGACCAGAGTTCATCCTGCCGAAACAGACGCCTCGACAGGCTGCTGGAGCAGTCGAAATGTGGCCCAAAAATCGAGCTGTCGCAGGCTCAGCTGTCGGAACGCTGGATGGCCCGCTCGTCGGTTCCCAGGTAACTCGCAATCACCGCATCATCCTGCCGGACCTCCTCTGGGGGCCCTTCGGCAATGACGATGCCCGACTCCAGGCAGTAGACCCGATCCGAGATGCTCATAACCAGCGGCATGTCGTGCTCGATCACCACGACCGCCGCATCAAGTTCGGCTTGGATCCGCTTGATCAGCGGACCGAACGCTTCGGTTTCTCGCTGGGCGACACCACCAGTGGGTTCGTCGAGCAGCAGCACCTGCGCATCGACGGCGAGCAGGCTGCCGAGCTCCACAATCCGACGGGTTCCAGTCGACAGGTTGCCCGTGGCCTGATCCGCGTATCGCCCCAGACCCAGATAGTCGATGATCTCGTCGGCTTCGGCCCGCTTGGCCCGTTCACGCGCCGGCGACGGCGGCACACCGAGCATCGATGCAACGAACGGTGAGCGGCGCCGGGCCTCGAGCGCCACCTGCAGCCCCTCCCGAACCGTGAGGTCCGGATAGAGACGAGCGGCCTGGAAACCGCGGCCGAGGCCCACCCGATGCCGACCGGCCGCATCGAGGCTGGTGATGTCGGTGCCATGCACTTCAACCGTTCCCGTCGAGGGCACGAACCCGCTAATCGCATTCAGCAGCGTGGACTTTCCTGCGCCGTTGGTGCCGATCAACCCGACCAGTTCACCCGGGGCCACAGAGAAGGTCACGCCGTCGACGGCGACATTGCCACCGAAACGAACCCGGATGTCGGTTGCGGCCAACGCCGGCACCCCATCCGGGACTGGTGCGCGTTGACCGCGAGACCGTGCCGTTGGGGTGGTGGAACCCGACGTCGACGCAACCTCGGTCTCCGCAAGCCGGTCCTCAGCTCGATCGAGCAACTTGTCCCGAAGGGTGTAGACGATCTGCAGGAGACCACCCGGGAAGTACATCAACAGCACCAACAGACCGATATTCGACGTGAAGAGACGCTGCAGATCGAGAAGTTCATCCGGTGTGACCTCCGGGAGCCCGCGGACCCAAAGCGAACCGAGGATCGGACCAGCGATGGAGCCCAGGCCACCGATGATCGCAATCACCACAACCTGGATCGACTCCACTGCAGCGAACGTTGTGCTCGGCTCGAGACTCGGCACGACCGACACCAAGAGGCCGCCAGCAAATGCAGCCATGCCACCGGATACTGCGAACGCCGCAAGCTTGACCCGGGCCGGAGCGACGGTCGATGCGGCCGCCATCTCCTCGTTGTCTCGAACCGCGATGAACGTGCGCCCAACCCCGCTTGCACGAATGCGCGACGCAATCCATGACATCGCGGCCAACGAGCCCAAACACAGGTAGTAGAGGTTCGCTCGACTCGCACCGAAGTCGATGCCAAAGATGCTCGGCGGCCGAGCCGGACGAGGAATCGTCGTCCCTCCCGTGAAGACGTCCTGCACGAGGAGCCAACGGGCTGAGGCGACCGCGAACGCGAGGGTGGCGACGGCGAGGAACAGGCCGCGAACCCGCAGAGCCGGAATCCCGACGAGCAGCGCGAACGTGATTCCGGTCACCGTCCCACCGAGCATCGCCAGGCCCCACGGCAACTCGACCGACAGTTCAAAGAGGTCGAGCGGAACCGGGAGGTCGTGCCCGCTGCTGAGCGCAACCGTGGTGAGCCCGCCGACACCCACGAACGCAAACTGGCCGAGCGACAACTGCCCCGACCACCCGGTCAGGATCGTGAGCGACAGCGCAACCATTGCCCACAGGAGAATGACCGTCCACGTGAAGAGGCCAGCATTGGTCGTAACCACCAGCGGGAGCAGGACGAGTGCACCGAAGAGGACCACGAAGCCGATGTGGTTCAGGTGACGGACCCACCAGATGCGACGGAGCCGCTCGGGGACCGGCCGAACCCTCGGCGACAGCGACCAGCCACTCTCATCTCGCTGTGACCGGGCAAGCCAGAGCACGACGACGAGCACCGCGAGGAACATGAAGAGGTCAACGATGGTCTGGTTGGTGGTGGCGACGTTGTCGCGCACCACCTTTTCGACCACGCCGACGGCTACACCGGCACCCAACACCCCCGGCAACGAGCGCATTCGGGCCAGCAACGACACGATCAACACTCGCAGCAGCAAAACCTCGGCGAGGGCCTGGCCGGTGTCGTCAACAAGCGCCGACTGTGTGCCGTTCAAGGGAGCGATGAGGATGGCGGTGGCCGCCGCAAACGCTCCGCTGATCGCCCACACAATGGTCGACACACGCCGCGGTGACGTGCCGAAGACGCGTGCGGTGTCGGGGTTGCTCGCCGAGGCCCGGACGGCAAGACCGAAGCGGGTGCGGGTCAAGAACAGACCGAGCGCGGCAATCAGGATCGGCACCACGAGCAACACGGTGAACTCGCGAGCCTGCAGTCGGAGATCATCGGTCGGTTCCCAGGTGACATCGAACGCCGTCGGAATCGATCCTCCGGCCGTAATGTCAGGGATCCAACTGATCCGAGCGAGCAGCAGGATCTGACCCACACCGATCGTTGCAATCAGCAGCACGAGTCGTGGGGAGTCGAACAAGCGACGAACCACGACCAACTCGACAACGGCTCCTGCGAGCGCGCAGGCGGCTACGGCCAGCACGAACGCAAACCACCAGTTGACGTCGTAGTTGACCAGCAAGAGCACGAAGACGGCGAGCCCGAACGCTCCCATCTCGCCGTGAGCGAAGTTGAGGACACCCGTCGACCGGTAAATCAGCACAAACCCTGCTGCGAACGCAGCGTAGGTCAGCCCGGTCACCAGGCCGACGAGCAGCGCCTGCTGACTGATCTCGACCCCGAGGAGTTCGATCATCCGCCCTCGCCTCCAAGGAAGACCGCGCGGGCGAGATCCCCTCGCTCGGCGAGTTCACGAGCCGGGCCGGAGAAGCGCACCTGTCCCTTCTCCATGAAGATGGCACGGTCGGCGAAGGCCAGCGCCACATTGAGGGATTGCTCGACGATGATCATCGCCTGACCCTCGGTCTTGAGCTGCTCGACGACCCGCAGCAACTCCTGGACAACGACCGGTGCGAGCCCGAGGCTGAGCTCATCGATCAACAGAATCTCGGGCTCCTGAACCAGCGTCATCGCGAGGGCGAGCATTTGCTGCTGGCCGCCGGAGAGGTCCTCGGCATGTTCGTTCAGCCGCCCGTCGAGCGCAGGGAAGCGCGCCACGGCACGCTCGATCCGCCGTTCGGTCTCGGGCCCGTCGAGCCCAGCGCTGAGCAGGCTTGCCCGCAGGTTGTCCTCGATGGACAGTCCTGGGAATGTGCCCGCTCCTCCCCGCAGCTGCACGATGCCGACACGGAAACGGGTCTCGGCCTCGGCGTAGGTGATCGTGCGGCCGTTGAGGCGCACCACCCCGCGGTCGGGGATACCGAGTCCGGAGACGGCACGGAGCAGGGTCGACTTGCCGGCCCCGTTCGTGCCGAGCAGGGCCACCACTTCGCCCGACGCGACATCGAAGTTCACGTCAAACAGGACTTGGACCGGCCCATAGCTGAAGTCGAGATTGCGGACTTGTAAGGCAGGGACGGCATCAGGCTCAGCGAGGATGTTCCTGGTCTCGTCCTGCTCCTCGAGCAACTCCTCGACGGCGAGCGAGATGTCGCGCCGGATGTGCTTCGCGCCCTGTTGGATCAACCAGCCGCCGATCACGGCTGCGGCCGGAGCAATGATCAGCATTGCTGTGCGCTCGTTGTAGGCGTCAGAGATCTGTCCTGCGATCAAGCCGCCAAAGAACCCACCCATCAAGAAGACAAAGACCGGGAGCAGGGCGAAGGCCTGAGAGCGGATGCGGTAGGGCGAGACGGCGGCGATGATCGTCGGAGCAGCGACGAAACTGGCCGAAATCGCTGACTGTGCAAGCGCCATGCCGAAGACCAGCCCGCCGAGTGCCTTGATCGGCAGCACAACTAAGAAAAGCAGCCCTGCGAGCATGACAAGCCGCCCTTGCAGCCGCATCAGCCGCTCAGGGTCCTGCCGAAAGATGCGATCGAAGTGCCGGCCAGCGAGCGGGATCGCAAGCAGCGATCCGACCCACATCAACGCTTCGACGGCGCCACGGTCGAACGCATCGAGCGCATATTTGTCCTCGAGCAGGAGGTTGAACTGGAGGGGTACTGCGATCAAGGCGAACCCGAGCACACCGACCCCGGTGGCGAGGTAATAGAACGTGCGGATCTTCCGGAGACGAGCCAGGGCCGTGCTCATTGAGGGCTCGAGCTCGTCGATCTCCAGCGCCTCGCCATCGCCGAGGATGGCGCTCTGGTCGAACTGCCCGCGAGGTGGCTCCTTCATCCGGGTCGAGGCGAGTGCTGCGAAGACCGGCGGGATCGCGATGATCACGAAAGCCCACCGCCAACCGTCGTCGCCGCCGACCGCCGCTGCGATACCACCGACGAGGAGCGGGCCGATCAACTGTCCGAGCGGTCGACTCAACCCCTCAAACGCAAACACGCGAGACCGGGCCTGGATGGGATAGGTGTCCGTGAGCAGCGAATTCGACACCGGGATTCGGTAGGAGTGGCCAAGGCCAGCGGCTGCGTTGGTCCAAAACAGCTGGAATGCGTTGACGACCGCCCCGGACAGGGCTGTCGCACCGGCCCACACCAACGTCATGATGGGAATGAGGGAAACCCGCCGAACCCGGTCGGCCAACGCCGCCATCGGCACGGCGCCGAGCACGAGTGTGACGCCACCGAAGCCGAGGACACCGGCCAACACCGTGTCAGAGACACCGAGCGAGTCTTGAATGTCGGGGGCGAGCACCCTGATCGCCCGTGGGAACTCGTCGATCAACCCGAGCACGAACAGCATCACGACGGTGAAGCGGCCACCCGAGGCGAATGCCTCCCGAAGAGTCATCGCTTCGTCGCCGACCCCGGGCAGAAGATCGTCAGGTAGGACGACACCGGCATCTCGTTCGGCTTGCGAAGCCTGGCGCTTGGCCTCTTCTTCCAGCACCGCCGCAGCAAGCGAGGCGGCGTCGTCGCTCGCTCCCTGCTCCGGCTCGCTCATCGTCCCCCCGAACGTTCGCACCGGGGTGTGACTTGTGTAACACCACGGCTGCGGACGAGACTCTACAGACCTGATGCCAGGCCAGGTAATTGATAGGGGGATGTTGCATGGGATCGATCACGCGAATGAACCGGTGGGCTGTTCTGCTCTTCGTCTTTGCCCTGTTCGCAACCGCTTGCGGCGGTGAGGTAAGCGACTCGGCTGACGACGCGGACGCAACTGCGGCTGACGAATCACCGGCTGATGACGCGACCGACACTGCCGATGACAGTGACGACGGCGGAAGCAGCGATGACGCCACGGAAAGCGACGACGCCGACGAGCCATCCACCGAACCCGACGAGCCGCTCCCCAACTTCTACAACGATCCCCGCGGTGGAATCTTCGTTGACTTCCAGGAGTCCTTCGACCGAAGCGACCACCCGTTCACCCAGATCAACGCCTTCTGCACCGACACCGGTGACGCAGCCGACCGGGTCGACACCGACCCCGGTATCACGGCCGACGCCATCTCGGTCACTCACATCAAGTCAAAGCTCGAGGACGCAATCGCCATCGGCTTTGGTATCCCCGTGGGTGACATGAACGAGATGTTCCGGGTCTTCACCGAGTACATCAACACCGAGTGCGGCGGTATCCGCGGCCGCATGCTCGAACTCGACACGATCGAGGTCGCGCTGTTTGGCCCGACGACACAGACCGAACGCAACGCTGCGTGCCTCCAGGCCACCGAAGACAACAACGCCGTGATGATCCTCAACAGTTCCGGCTTCCAGGGCTCGGCGGTGCTGTGCATTGTCGAGGAGAAGGAGACGATGTTCGTCTCGACGCAGGGCCAGTCGAACGAATTCATGGAGCGCGGTCAGGGCCGCCTGGTCAGCCTGTCGAACACCAACTCCGAGAATCTCGGCTTCGCCGCCGCTGACCTCATCGCCTCCGGCCAACTCTCGGCGGGTGACGTCATCGGTGTCGTGGCCCCAGATACCCCTGGCCAGCCCGAAGACATCGAAGCCAGCCTGGTCGAGCCACTCCGCGAGGCAGGTCTCGACGTTGTCTTTGACGTAATCGGCTGCGGCGGCAGCACCGTTTGTGTCGAAGGCGTGCCGGAATCGGTGTCCAACATGCGCGACGCCGGCATTGAGCACTTCTTCAACGCAATGGGCATCCTCACCGCCCCGGGCTATATCGACGAGATGGTGAATCAAGGCTTCGAGCCGGGCGATGTTCAGTTCTACGCTTCGGACTTCAACAGCCAGGCCAGCGAGCTCGTCTCGGGTCAGATCGCCAACAATCCCGCATCGGGCGACCTCTACAACGGCGCCATCATCATCGACTTCCGTGACACTGGCGGCTACCGGGCCGACGGCTACGAGCCCACTCCCTACCAGGAAATGTGCGTCGGCACCTACAACGACAACAACAGCATCGGGGCCAACCACCAGTGGCAGGATCAGGGCGGCGACTCGGCCTACGGCATGGCGACCTCAATCTGCACGATCATGCGGGTCATGGCCCGAGCGATCTACGACGCAGGCGAGAACCCCACGCGGGCCGAAGTCGAAACGGCTCTGACAAACCTCGGTCCTGTCGATCTCTCGGCGATGATTCCGGCGAGTATCACAAGCGGCAAGGGCCAGATGCCCGATCTGATCCAAACCCTGGACTACAGCTTCCCGTGCAGCCAGCCGTTCCCGTACGTCCGAGCCGCTGGCGACGCCGTGTGCATCACCGGTCGAGGCGACTGGCGTCCAGCGCCGCGCTAGCAAACGCAACGATCGACGACCGGGCCTGTCCATCGACTGGGGGACGACGGACAGGCCCAGCGATCGCTCACCCATAGCCATGAACCCACGACGCGTACCCGCCACGAGCACCGATGCATCCGGCCGACGGGTCGTTGTGGTGGGCGCGTCGTCCGGCATCGGTGCAGCCATCGCCGGTGCGGCCATTGCAGCGGGGGCCGAGGTCGTGCTCTCGGCCCGACGGCCAGACAAACTCGCCGAACTCGTCGTCGAACATGGTGGTGGTCACGTCATCGCCGCGGACGCCACTGATCCGGATGAGGTGCGTGCGCTCCTCGACGCAGCTGCGGCACACCTCGGCGGGATCGACCTGGTCGTGTACGTCGCCGGAGCAGGCCTCGTGCAGCCCTTGGCCGAGATCGAACCCCAGCGCTGGCTCGACATTTTCGAAGTGAACGTGATCGGCGCCAACCTCGTGGCTGGAGCAGCGCTCGATCACCTCGAAGACGATGGCATGATCGCCTTTATCTCGTCGCGCACCGTCGACGATGTCAACGCCCACTTTGCGGCCTACTCGGCGACCAAAGCAGCCCTCGACCAGTGCATCGCTACATGGCGGGTCGAACATCCGTCTCGACGCTTCGTGCGAGTCGTCATGGGCAATGCCCAGCCCACCGAGTTCGCCGACCACATGGGGGATCCCGAAGCGGTCGGTGTTGCGCTCTCTCGCTGGATCGAACAGGGCATCAACGTCAGCACGATGATGAACACCGACGACGTCGGGGCCGCACTGGTTGCTGCGCTGACAGCCGCGCTGGACCACCCCGACATCGACAGTTCCGAATTGCGCTTCGACGCCCGAACGCCACACCCAGCCGCACCGGAGGGCAACCAATGACCGATGACATCGATGACCGCTGGGAACGAGGCGCCGAGAAAATCGCCGAGGTCTACGCCGGCAACGTTGCACCAATCCCCAAAGGGGTCATGCCGTTCTACGACGTCATGCTCGAGACGATTTTTGGCACGGTGTGGAACCGTTCCGAACTCCCGATTCGCGACCGTCGACTCCTGATCATGGGGGTGATCGCCGCGTCTGGATCGGTCGAGACGTGGAAGATCCAAGCGCAGGCTGCGCTCGAACGGGGTGAACTCTCCCCTGACCAACTCCGTGAGTGCCTCATCCAACTCGCGCCGTACGCCGGCTACCCAAATGTTGCCGACTTCGCCGGACCAACCGAAGAACTCATCGGGGCCTGGGAGCAGAAAGCCGACCGGCACGGAGGGTCTGGGCCATGACCGCGTCGCTCGTCTACAACCCGTACGCGTTCGCCCTGCACGACGATCCCTACGACACGTATCGCCGGTTACGCGAGGAGGCACCGGCGTACTGGAACGAGGAGCTTCAGTTCTGGGTACTCAGCCGCTTTGACGACGTCCAGGACGCCTTTCGCGACCACGAGACGTTCTCCTCGGCCGGGGGCGTGGCCCTCGAAGCACGTCGTCCGATTGGGAGTGGCGATCCTTCGTTCCAGCAGATGATCGATCTCGATCCACCAGACCACACGGCGTTTCGTTCGATCGTCTCTCGGGTCTTCACCGGCCGTCGGGTTCTTGCCATGGAAGACGAGGTCCGCCGCATCGTTGATGGCTACATCGACGAGGTCATCGAAGCGGGCAGCTGCGACCTTGTCACCGACATCAGCGGCCCGTTCCCGATGGATGTCATCAGCGCCGTCCTCGGCATCCCTGAGCACGATCGCGATGCGTTGCGAGTGTCCGCCGACAAGATCCTCATCCGCGAGGACGGCTCGATGCAGATTCCCGAGGAAGCCATGAACGGGATGTTCGAACTGCTCGGCTACTTCGTGGAGGACCTTGCATCGCGCCGAGCTGGTGACCGAACCGGGCTGATCACCGATCTCCTCGATGCCGAAGTCGACGGCCGCAAGCTCAACGAACAAGAGCTGCTGGGCTTCTGTGTGCTGTTCGTGATCGCCGGACACGAAACCACGACCAAGATGGTCGCGAACGCTGTCGAACTTCTCTCCCGCCATCCCGAGCAGCAGGCACTGCTCGCCGCCGACCCCGAACGCATGGCGACCGCCGTCGAGGAGGTGCTCCGGTTCCACAACTCGACGCAGTACATGCACCGCACCTTGACCGCCGATATCGAGCGTCACGGTCAGA